>Ga0131853_10000091_pt1 | contig 132803 bp, 129 predicted proteins | sample TergutLab28metaG_FD_92764 | JGI IMG/M metagenome (GOLD analysis project Ga0131853, IMG submission 92764) | Labiotermes labralis P1 segment gut microbial communities from Petit-Saut dam, French Guiana - Lab288 P1 (version 2) (version 2) | ecosystem: Host-associated > Arthropoda: Insects >...
CAACTCGATCAAGAAGAACGACATCGTCAACGAGGAGATCATCCACTTCGAGTCGGAGGACACCGAGCGCAAGATCGCGCTCGAGGTCGCGATGCAGTGGACGACCGCCTACAGCGAGAGCGTCCACACCTACGCGAACACGATCAACACGCACGAGGGCGGCACGCACGAGGAAGGCTTCCGCGCGGCGCTCACGACGCTGGTGAACAAGTACGCGCGTGAGAAGGGCATCCTCAAGGAGAAGGACGACAACCTCTCCGGCGAAGACGTGCGCGAAGGCCTGACCGCGGTGATCTCGGTCAAGCTCGCCGAGCCGCAGTTCGAGGGCCAGACCAAGACGAAGCTCGGGAACACCGAGGCGAAGGCGTTCGTGCAGAAGGTCGTCGGCGACCAGCTCGGCGACTGGTTCGATCGCAACCCGAACGTCGCGAAGGAGATCATCCGCAAGGGCATCCAGGCCGCGACCGCCCGTCTCGCCGCACGCAAGGCGCGCGAGACCGCGCGCCGCAAGGGCCTGCTCGAAGGCGGCGGGATGCCGGGCAAGCTCAAGGACTGCCAGTCGAAGGACCCGACGATCTCCGAGATCTTCCTCGTCGAGGGCGACTCGGCCGGCGGCTCGGCGACCCAGGGCCGCAACCCGATGACCCAGGCGATCCTGCCGCTGCGCGGCAAGATCCTGAACGTCGAGAAGGCGCGCCTCGACCGCGCCCTCGCCAATGCCGAGATCCAGGCCATGATCACGGCGTTCGGCGCGGGCCTCGGCGAGGAGTTCAAGGCCGAGAAGGTCCGCTACCACAAGATCGTGCTGATGGCGGATGCCGACGTCGACGGCCAGCACATCACCACGCTGCTCTTGACGCTGATCTTCCGCTACATGCGCCCCCTGATCGAGCTCGGCTATGTGTACCTCGCCCAGCCGCCGCTGTACCGCCTGAAGTGGACCAACGCCGAGCACGACTACGTCTATTCGGACGCCGAGCGCGATGCACTTGTCACTGCGGGTCAGGCCGCAGGCCGCCGTCTTCCGAAGGAGAACGGCATCCAGCGCTACAAGGGCCTCGGCGAGATGAACTACGAAGAGCTCTGGGACACGACGATGAACCCCGAGACGCGCACCCTGCGCCAGGTCACGATGGAGGACGCGGCGACCGCCGACGAGGTCTTCGCCACGCTCATGGGCGACGACGTCGACTCCCGTCGCCACTTCATCCAGAAGAACGCCAAGAACGTCCGCTTCCTCGACGTCTGATCGCGCGCAGGAAACGTAGAGAGACACAGCTATGACTGACGAGAACACCGGGAACACCGGCACTCCCGACGCCGACGCGCTGAGCATCCACGGCAAGATCGACCAGGTCGATCTGCAGCTCGAGATGCAGCGCTCCTACCTCGACTACGCGATGGCGGTTATCGTCGGCCGCGCGCTGCCCGAGGTGCGCGACGGCCTGAAGCCCGTGCACCGCCGCGTGATCTATGCGATGTACGACGGCGGGTACCGCCCCGACCGCCCCTTCTCGAAGTGCGCGCGCGTCGTCGGCGACGTGATGGGCCAGTACCACCCGCACGGCGACTCGGCGATCTACGACACCCTCGTGCGCCTCGTGCAGCCGTGGGCGCTGCGCTACCCGCTCGCGCTCGGCCAGGGCAACTTCGGCTCGCCCGGCAACGACGGCGCCGCAGCGCCGCGATACACCGAGACCAAGATGGCGCCGCTCGCGCTCGAGATGGTGCGCGACATCGCCCAGGACACGGTCGACTTCCAAGACAACTACGACGGCTCCACGCAGGAGCCGATGATCCTGCCCGCCCGCTTCCCGAACCTGCTGGTCAACGGCTCGGTCGGCATCGCGGTCGGCATGGCGACCAACATCCCGCCGCACAACCTGCGTGAGGTCGCGGATGCCGCGCTGTGGGCGCTCGCCCACCCCGAGGCCACGCGCGAGGAGCTGCTCGAGGCCGCGATGGCGCGCGTCAAGGGCCCCGACTTCCCGACCGGTGCGCAGATCCTGGGCGTCAAGGGCATCCACGACGCCTACCGCACGGGCCGCGGCTCGATCACGATGCGCGCCGTCGTCAACGTCGAGGAGATCCACGGCCGCACCGCGCTCGTCGTCACCGAGCTGCCGTACCAGGTCAACCCCGACAACCTCGCGATCAAGATCGCCGAGCTCGTCAAGGACGGCAAGATCGCCGGCATCGCCGACATCAACGACGAGACCTCGGGCCGCACGGGTCAGCGCCTCGTCATCACGCTGAAGCGGGATGCCGTCGCCAAGGTCGTGCTGAACAACCTGTACAAGCACACCCAGCTGCAGGAGAACTTCGGCGCGAACATGCTCGCGATCGTCGACGGCGTGCCCCGCACGCTCTCGATCGATGGCTTCCTGAGCGCCTGGATCGACCACCAGATCGAGGTCATCGTCCGCCGCACGCAGTTCCGCCTGCGCGAGGCCGAGGCGAAGGCGCACATCCAGCGCGGCCTGGTCAAGGCGCTCGACGCGCTCGACGAGGTCATCGCCCTCATCCGCCGTTCGCCCGATGTCGACGAAGCCCGCGAGGGCCTCATCAAGCTGCTCGAGATCGACGAGCTGCAGGCGAACGCGATCCTCGCGATGCAGCTGCGCCGGCTGGCCGCCCTCGAGCGCCAGAAGATCATCGACGACCTCGAGGCCCTCGAGGCCGAGATCGCCGAGTACAAGGCGATCATCGCCTCGCCCGAGCGCCAGCGCTCGATCGTGAGCGACGAGCTCACCGAGATCGTCGACAAGTACGGCGACGAGCGCCGCACCGAGATCCTGTTCGGCTATGACGGCGACATGTCGGTGGAAGACCTGATCCCCGAAGAGGAGATGGTCATCACCGTCACGCGCGGCGGCTACATCAAGCGCACCCGGAGCGACAACTACCGCTCACAGCACCGCGGCGGCAAGGGGGTCAAGGGGGCGCAGCTGCGCGGCGAGGACATCGTCGACCACTTCTTCGTCACGACGACGCACCACTGGCTGCTGTTCTTCACGAACCAGGGCCGCGTCTATCGCGCGAAGGCGTACGAGGTGCCGGAGGCCGGCCGCGACGCGAAGGGCCAGCACGTCGCGAACCTGCTCGCGATGCAGCCGGACGAAGAGATCGCCGCGGTGCTCGACATCCGCGACTACAAGGTCGCCACGCATCTCGTGCTCGCGACCCGCGACGGCCTCGTGAAGAAGACGTTCCTCGACGAGTACGACACGAACCGCTCGGGCGGCATCATCGCCATCAAGCTGCGCGAGGGCGACGAGCTCATCTCCGCACTGCTGGTCGAGAACACGGATGACGTGCTGCTGGTCTCGCGGCACGGCATGTCGCTGCGCTTCACGGCGAACGACGAGGCGCTGCGCCCCATGGGCCGCTCGACCTCCGGCGTGAAGGGCATGAGCTTCCGCGGCGAGGACAGCCTGCTCGCGGCATCCGTCGTCAGCGACGAGGGCTACGTATTCGTGGTCACCGAGGGCGGTTACGCCAAGCGCACCTCGGTCCACCAGTACCGCGTGCAGGGCCGCGGCGGCCTCGGCATCAAGGTCGCGAAGCTCGCCGACGACAGGGGCGATCTGGCCGGTGCGCTGATCGTCGGGGAGAGCGACGAGGTGCTCGTCGTGCTGCAGAGCGGCAAGGTCGTGCGTTCGGCTGTCTCAGAGGTTCCTGCGAAGGGCCGGGATACGATGGGCGTCGTCTTCGCCCGCTTTGCGGACGACGACCGCATCATCGCCCTGGCGCACAACACCGAGCGCAATCTCGAAGCCCAGGACGCGGAGGCCGAACCGGCCGAAGACAGCAAGCCCGAGGCATCGGGCGAAGCGGAGGGTGTAACGACCGATGAGCAGTAGCGTTGCCGAGCGACTGGCCAAGAAGACGGCCAAGCGCCCGACCTCGAAGCAGGTCCGTCTCAAGCTGGTCTACGTCGACTTCTGGTCGGCGGTGAAGGTCTCCTTCCTGGCGGGACTCGCGCTGGCCATCGTCGGAATCGTCGCGACCTTCCTGATCTGGACGGTGCTCACCAACACGGGCGTGTTCAAGCAGATCGGCGACCTGTTCAGCTCCGTGTCGGGAACCAGCGGCTCGAGCAGCGTGATGGGCGCCCTCGGTCTCGGCAACGTCATGAGCTTCTCGATCATCGTCGGCATCCTCGATCTCATCGTCGTGACCGCCCTCGGCGCCGTCGTCGCGCTGCTCTACAACCTCTCCGTGAAGATCACCGGCGGCCTGCTCGTCGGCTTCACCAACAACTAGAACCGGCCCTCCCAGGGGTTTCCCGGCTCGATTTCGCCTGCACGCGATCGTCCGGTAATCTCAAGAAGTCCGTTTCACGGGGCTATAGCTCAGGCGGTTAGAGCGCTTCACTGATAATGAAGAGGTCCCAGGTTCAAGTCCTGGTAGCCCCACCAAATTCCTCCTTCGCGGGGCCTTAGCTCAGTTGGTAGAGCGCCTGCTTTGCAAGCAGGATGTCAGGAGTTCGATTCTCCTAGGCTCCACTCGAAAACAGCCCGGCCCCTCGGCCGGGCTTTTCCATGTCGTCCCCGTGCTGTCGGTCGTCGACTCCGATCGGTGGCGCGGGCCCCGGCTACGTTCTACCCTCACGGCATGACAACGACGCTTTCGGCCGTCGAGTTCATCACCCTCGACGGGGTCATGCAGGGCTTCGACGGGCCCGACGACGACCCGACATTCACACACGGCGGGTGGGGCACGCCCTATCAGTCACCCGATGCGGTGCAGATCGGCACCGCGGCGACCGAGGTGCAGCACATCTATCTGCTCGGGCGGAAGACCTACGAGCGCATGATCGCGTTCTGGCCGCACCAGCCGGACGAGAACCGCATGGCCGCCCAGCTCAATGCTGCGCCCAAATACGTGGCATCGCGGACCCAGACGGAGTTCGTCTGGAACGCGCGACCGCTGAGCGGCGAACTCGTGCAGGCGGTCGAGCAGCTGAAGGCGAGCGAGGATGCCGCGCTCGTCATCCTCGGCAGCGGCGAGATCCTGCGGCAGCTCCTGTCGGCCGGCCTCGTCGACCACCTGACGCTGTTCATCCATCCGCTCGTGCTCGGCACGGGCGGCCGGGTCTTCCCGCAGCTCGCCGAGCCGGCCCGGCTGGCGCTCACGAGCGTGCAGCCGACGAGCACGGGTGTTCTGGTGGCGGAATACGACGTAGTCTGAGACACCGCGCCGTCGCGGCGCCGGGGAGGGTGACTGATGTCTGAGGCCACGGCCACCGTCGTACTGCCGCGCCGCATCCTGCTCCACGGGGCGACGGGCTCGGGCAAGAGCACAGCGGCCGCGGCGATCGCCGAGAAGCTCGGCACCGCGCTCGTGCTCGCCGACGAGATCGGCTGGCTTCCCGGCTGGGTCGAGCGGCCCGTCGGGGACCAGCGGGCGATGGTCGCGGATGCCGCAGCCGGCGATTCCTGGGTCTTCGACAGCTCCTACGGCAAGTGGCGGGACGTCATGATCGGCCGCGTCGACCTGATCGTCGGCCTCGACTACCCCCGCTGGTTCTCGCTGCAGCGCCTGCTGCGGCGCACGGGTCGCCGGGTCCGCACGGGCGAGACGATCTGCAACGGCAACCGCGAGACGCTCGCGAAGGCGTTCGCGCGCGACTCGATCATCGTGTGGCACTTCCGCAGCTGGCGCAGGAAGCGCGACGAGATGCGGTCCTGGGCGGCCGATGCGGATGTCGTGCCGACGCTGCTGTTCCGGCATCCCGCCGACCTGCAGGCGTGGATCGACGCGCTGGAACCGCTCGCCGCGCGCACGTCGTCGCCCGGGCTTGGTTGAATGGCGACATGAGCGCCGTCACGAAGATCCCCGCCGAACTGCTGCCGCTGGTCGAAGGGCCGAACTTCGGCCTGCTCGGCACCATCCGCCCCGATGACACCGTGCAGGTCAACCCCATGTGGTTCGAGTTCGACGGCGAGTTCGTGCGGTTCACGCACACCACGAAGCGGCAGAAGTTCCGGAACCTGCAGCACAACCCGTCGATGAGCCTCGCTGTCCTCGACCCTTCCGATCCGCTCGTCTATCTCGAGCTGCGCGGCCGGCTCGTCGAGGTCGTGCCGGACCCCGAGGGCGCCTTCTACGTGCGCCTCGGGAAGCGCTACCGCAACCCCGATCAGCAGCCCCCGCAGGACAGCCCCGACCGCGTCATCCTCGTCATGTCGGTCGACCGCGTCTCGGGGAAGTAGCCGACGTGGCCATCAGAGTCGCGGCATACTGCGTCATCGTCGACGACGGGCGCATGCTGCTGTCGCACTGGAACGAGCACGGCAGCTCGGGCTGGACCCTGCCGGGCGGCGGTCTCGACCCGTATGAGGACCCGAAGGATGCCGCGGTGCGCGAGGTCTTCGAAGAGACCGGCTACCACGCCGAGCTCGGTGAGCTCATCGGGGTGGACTCGCACGTCATCCCGGCCGAAAAGCGGCACCTCGGGGCGACGGAACCCCTGCAGGCGCTGCGCATCGTCTACCGCGCACGCGTCGTCGGGGGCGAACTGACGAACGAGATCGAAGGCTCGACCGATGAGGCGCGCTGGTTCGACCTCGACGAGGTGCCGCGCCTGCACCACGTCGAGCTCGTGCGGCTCGGGATGGAGTTCGCCGGGGTCTGGCCCTAGGCCTCGGCCTTCCTTCGCCGCACGCGGCTCAGTCGACCGGCGGGCGCTCAGGCCTCCGGGCTGTTCTCGTCGAGCTCGTCGGCGACCCAGAGCTCGTCGTCGGCACGGAACGTCTGCCACACGGCGTAGGCGACGCCCGCCAGGGCGGCGACGCCGACGGCGAGGGCGACGTAGCCGCCGATGCCGCTCTTCTTCTTGACCGGAACGACCTCGGCCCGGCCGGCGACCCTGTCGGCGGCGTCCTTCACGCGCTTCACAGCGGCCTTGACTCGCGTGTCGTTCGCGATGTCGGCGACCGAGAGCGCGGTGCCGAGCGCGGTGCCAATGGCCGGGACGAGTGTGCGGTTGACGACCTCATTGGCGCGCTCGGCTGCGGGCACGACATACGACGAATAGCCCTCGCGAACCCGCGGAACGACCTGTTCGCGCGTGAGGTGCTGCGCCTGACGGCTCGCCTGCTGAGCGAGGACGGTCGCCTGGGCGAGCACTTCCTGCTGCTGGGAGAGCAGGGCCTGCGCCTCCGCCTTCAGCTTGTCGAGTTCCTTGACACGCTGCTTCGAAAGGGACGTACTCACCGGATGCCTCCAAAGGAGTTGGTTACGGGCTGCGTCAAACAGCACCCATCTTGCCACCTGACCCCCATGAGACAACCAGGGCATTGACATGCGCTGTGGAAGAATCACGGCATGTCGATTCACACCGCTGTCGCCACCCTCCACACGAACCACGGCGACATCGTCGTCAACCTGTTCGGCAACCACGCGCCGAAGACCGTCAAGAACTTCACCGGCCTCGCCACGGGCGAGCAGGAGTGGACGACCCCCACGGGCGAGAAGACCAACGAGCCGCTGTACAACGGCGTCGTCTTCCACCGCATCATCCCCGGCTTCATGATTCAGGGCGGCGACCCGCTCGGCACCGGCACCGGCGGCCCGGGCTACACCTTCAACGACGAGATCCACCCCGAGCTCGACTTCAACAAGCCCTACCTGCTCGCCATGGCGAACGCCGGCAAGCGCCTCGGCCAGGGCACCAACGGCTCGCAGTTCTTCATCACGACCGACCCGACCCCGTGGCTGCTCGGCAACCACACCATCTTCGGCGAGGTCGCCGACGAGGCCTCGCGGGCCGTCGTCGCCGAGATCGCCGGCGTGCAGACCGACGGCCGCGACCGCCCCCTCGAAGACGTCGTGATCTCGTCGATCGACGTCGCCGCCGTCTGAGACCGGCCCACTCCATCGATCGGATGACGAACCGAGCGGCCCGCCCGCTCGCGGACCTCGCGCAATGACAGACCACAACACCGACCCGAGCACCTGCTACCGGCATCCCGACCGACAGAGCTTCGTGCTCTGCCAGCGCTGCGGCCGCACCATCTGCGGCGAATGCCAGACGCCGGCGCCCGTCGGGGTGATCTGCCCCGAGTGCATGCGCGAGGCCCGCGCGAGCGCGCCGCGCACACGGCCCGAGGCGGTGCGGCGCATCGGCTACCTGAGCCGCAGCGGCCAGCCCGTCATGACCTACGCGCTCATGGCGCTGTGCGTGTTCGTGTTCATCCTGCAGTCGCTTCCGGGGCTGGGCTCGCACATCACGAGCGCGCTGCTCTATGCGAGCCCCTATTCGTACGCGACCGGCTCGGCCACGGCCCAGGCCTACGGGGTGTCGTTCGAGCCGTGGCGGCTGCTGACGAGCGTGTTCGCGCACGCGAGCATCCTCCACATCGGCCTGAACATGTACACGCTGTGGATCTTCGGGCAGATCCTCGAGCCGATGATCGGCAAGTGGCGCTATCTGACGCTGTTCCTGATCAGCGGCGTCGCCGGCTCGGTCGGCATGCTGGTCCTCGCCCCGGGCCACGCCGCGATCGGCGCCTCGGGCGCCATCTTCGGCATGTTCGGCTGCCTCTTGATCCTGCAGCGCAAGCTCGGCGGGCCGATCCGCCAGCTCGTCGTGCTCATCGTGATCAACCTCGTGCTCGGCTTCATCCCGCTCTTCGGGGCCACCATCGCGTGGCAGGCGCACGTGGGAGGCCTCGCCGGCGGTCTGCTGGTGGGCCTGGTGCTCGCGGAGACGCGGCGCATCAGCCAGCGCCCCCTGCAGGCGGTGCTGCTCGGCGTGGTCGGGCTCGCCGCGGTGCTCGCGGGGGTGGCGCCCGCGCTCTTCTGAGTGTGCGCGCCGCCGCGGTGCATTAACGCAGCAGGGCCCCTGTCTTCCGACAGGGGCCCTGCTGCGTTCGCGTTCGAGTTATTAAGACCGTTCTCCACAATGTGGAAAACCATCCGAGTTATCCACAGCCTTAATAACACTGGGGATAATTACAGCCCTGTAATTCTCCCCATGTGCAGAGGGTGTGGACGGGCGGGTCACTTCCAGCGGGTGGTCATGAGGAAACCGACGAAGGCGATGCCGAAGCCGATCAGGATGTTCCACGAGCCGTTGCCGTCGGGGAACGGGATGGGCAGCGTCGCCCCGCTGAGGTAGAACACGATGATCCACAGCAGGCCGACGATCATGAAGCCGATCATCAGCGGCTTGTACCAGACGGGGTTCCCGGCGTGTTCGCGGGCTGCGGCACGCTCTTCGGGAGTGAGCTTGCTTCGAGCGGTCTTGGGGGCCATAGCCCGGTAGCTTACCGGGCAGACCGTTTAGACTCACGCGCGTGCAGAGACAGCAGACGGACGACGAGGCGGGGCGGAAGCCGCGTTCGCGCGTGAGCGTCACCGGTGTCCTGGGCGAGCTGCTCATCACGGCCGGCGTGCTCGTGCTGCTCTTCATCGGGTGGCAGAACGTGTTCAACACATGGATCCTCGAGGGGCAGCAGGCGAACGCCGCGGCGCAGCTCGGCCAGCAGTGGGTCGAGCAGGCGGGTGGTCCCTCGCAGCCTGCGACGCCCGGCTCGGGCGGCACGACATCCGGCACCCCGAACGTCGCCGTGCCTGTGGAAAACGTCAAGCCCGCGCACCTCGACGCGTTCGCCGTCATCTACATCCCGCGGTTCGGCACGCAGTGGAAGCGGACGATCCGCGAGGGCATCACCGACGACGTGCTGGACAGCTTCGACGCCGGCGTCGGGCACTACCCGACCTCCGCCATGCCGGGGGCCGTCGGCAACTTCGCGGTCGCCGCGCACGACACGGGCTACGGCAACACGTTCGTGCACATCCAGAACCTGCAGGTCGGCGACAAGGTCTACATCCAGACCAAAGACGGCTTCTACACCTACGTCTTCCGCAACTACATCTACGTGCAGCCGAACGCCGGCGAGGTGCTGCTGCCGGTGCCGCTCAAGCCGAACACGGCGGCCGCCGACCGGATCCTCACGATGACGACCTGCAACCCGCCGTACCACACCAAGGAGCGCCTCGTCGCGTACGCCGTGATGGAGTCGTTCTCGAAGTCGGTGCCGACCGCGATCGCCGGGGAGATCGGGTGAGCCGGCCGGCGGCGGGGAGCCCCGCGAGCAGGGAGGTCGGCTGAATGTACGGTGCGCTGTGGCGCGTGCTGCCGGGCCCGTGGTGGGTGCGGCTGCTGTTGCTGATCGCCCTCGCGGCGGCCGTCGTCTTCGTGCTGTTCGAGTGGGTCTTCCCCTGGGTCGACGGCCTCGTGAGCCCGGGCAACACCGGTACGGTGGGCACGTGACACGCGTTCTCGTCATCGACAACTACGACAGCTTCGTCTACACCCTGAACGGCTATCTGCGCGAGCTCGGGGCCGAGACGATGGTCGTGCGCAACGACGTGATCGATGCGGCGGATATCGCGGCGACGGTAGCCGGCTACGACGCGGTGCTGGTGTCGCCCGGGCCGGGAACGCCCGCGCACGCCGGGGTGTCGATCGAGGCGGTGCGGGCGGCTCAGGCATCCGGCACGCCCCTGCTCGGCGTGTGCCTCGGCCATCAGGCGATCGCCGAGGCCTTCGGCGGCGTCGTGACGAACGCCGACGAGCTCATGCACGGCAAGACCTCGCTCGTGACGCACGACGACAGCGTGTTCTGGGCCGGCGTGCGCCAGCCCTTCACCGCGACGCGGTACCACTCGCTCGCCGTCGTCGACGGCACGCTGCCCGACGAGATCGCGGTGACGGCGCGCACCGAGGGCGGCGTCATCATGGCGCTCAAGCACCGCAGCGCGCCCATCTGGGGCGTGCAGTTCCACCCCGAGTCGGTGCTCACGGAGGACGGCTACCGCATGCTCGGCAACTGGCTCGAGGCCGCGGGCCTCGTCGGGGCGCGGGAGCGCGCCGCCGCGCTGGACCCGCTGCTCAAGGCATCCGCCTGACATGCAGATCGAGAAGGCGGGCGAAGCCGACCGCGAGTTCCTCGCGGCGATCGTGCCGACGGCGCCCGACGTCGTGCTCAAGCCGATGTTCGGCAACCTCGGCGCCTTCGTGAACGGGAACATGTTCGCCGGGCTGTTCGGCTCGGTCGTCGGCGTGCGCCTCGACGAAGCCGGGCTCGCCCAGCTGGGCGAGGTCGACGGAGTGCAGCCGTTCGGGCCGGCCGGCCACGCGATGGGCGGCTACCTGGGTCTGCCGGATGCCTGGCGAGCGTCGCCGGACGAGGCCGCCGCCTGGGTCGCCCGGGCGTACGCCCACGTCGGCGGACTGCCGCCGAAGGCGCCGAAGCCGCGGAAGAAGTAGTTCGGGCTCAGCCCTGCGGCGGGGTCGGCGACTGCGACGAGGTGGGCGAGTTGCCCGAGGTGTTGTCGCCGACGCAGTAGTACAGCGTGACGGCCGAGCCCTGGGGCTGATCGCCGACGATCGACTGCTTCGACACCGGGGTCCCGGCGGCGACCGCGCAGCTCGAGTCGGGGGCCGCCGTCACGTTGAGGCCGAGGTTGTCGAGCGCCGTCTGGGCCTGCTGCAGCGGCTTGCTCGTCTCGTCGGTGACCTGCACCTTGCCGTTCGACTCGGTCAGGTTGACCGTGTCGCCCTGGTGGCCGGCGGTTCCTGCGGCCGGGTCGGTCGACAGCACGGTGCCGGCCGGGTGGTTCTGATCGTCGATCTGGCGCACGTAGCCGACGACGAAGCCTTGGTCGGTGAGTGTCTTCTGCGCGGTCGCATCGGAACTGCCCACGAGGCTCGGCACGGGGACGGTCGGGGTGCCGGTGGAGATCCACACCGTGATCTGGGTGTTGCGGGAGGTGACGAAGCCGGCAGCGGGGTCGGAGCGCGTCACGGAGCCCGAGGGGACGCTCGTCGACGTCTCCTGTTCGACGGCCATCGTGAGGTGCGCCGCCTTGAGCGCGGCCTGGGCCTGAGCCTGGGTGTCACCGGCGATCGAGGGCACCTTCACGCTCGAGGTGTCGAGGGCGTTGCCCGCCGGGTTGTGGTTGAAGACCCAGATGAGCAGCGCCGCGAGCACCGCGAGCACGGTGAGCACGCCGGCGACGAGCCAGATGGCCGGCGGGCGCGTCTGCGTGCGCGGCATGGCGCCGTCGTTCGCGAGCTGACGGATCGTCGCCTCGGCCTTCGAGATCTGCGCGGGTGGGGCGCCGAAGAGCAGGTCGGTCGGCTCGGGATGCTTCGGCGCGCGCGGCACCTTCCCCTGCGCCGCGGTGTCGAGGTCGGCTCGGAAGTCGGAGGCCGTCTGATAGCGCTCGAAGCGGTCCTTCTGCAGCGCCTTGCGCATCACGACGTCGAGGGCGGGCGACACCTGCGGGTTGATGCTCGACGGCTTGACCGGGATCTCGCTGATGTGCTGGTAGGCCACGGCGACCGGCGTCTCGCCCTGGAAGGGCGGGTTGCCGGTGAGCATCTCGAAGAGCACCACGCCCGTCGAGTACAGGTCGGTGCGGGCGTCCACCTGCTCGCCCCTCGCCTGCTCGGGGGAGAAGTAGTTCGCGGTGCCGAGGATCGCGGTCGTCTGCGACAGCGACGCGGAGGTCTCGCTGATCGCGCGGGCGATGCCGAAGTCCATCACCTTGACGTTGCCCTGGCGCGTGATCATCACGTTGGCCGGCTTGATGTCGCGGTGCACGACACCCGCGCGGTGCGAGTACTCGAGCGCCGTGAGGATGCCCTGGGTGATCGTGATGGCGTGCACCGGGTCGATCTGGCCCCGGGCGATGAGCTCGTCGAGCGGCGCGCCGTCGACGAACTCCATGATGATGAAGGGCGCCTGGACCTCGTTGCCGTCGACGTCGCGCACCATGTCTTCGCCGGCGTCGAAGACGCGGACGATCGTCGGGTGCGCCATGCGCGCGGCGGCCTGGGCTTCCTGGCGGAAGCGGGTGCGGAAGGCGGGGTCGGTCGCGAGCTGAGGCTTCAGCAGCTTGATCGCGACCGTGCGGCCGAGTCGGGTGTCGACACCCTTGTGGACGTCGGACATGCCGCCGCGGCCGAGCAGTTCGCCCAGCTGATACCGCCCGGCGACCATGCGCCGGGTGTCGGGGACCGCTGCCAATTCCTCAGTACTCACTTCGCGAACAGGGTAGCAATCGCTTCTTGGGTCACCGCTGAGCCGAGCGGTCAGTTCCCGGAGCCGGTCGTGTCGGCGGCGGCGCCGGAGGTGTCGGTGGGTGCCGGCGTGCTCGTGTCGGTCGGCGTCTGGGAGGCGGGGATCGTCACGGTCAGCGCGGGCGACTGGGCCGACTCGACCCCGGCGCAGAAGATCGTGTACGTCACCGGGAAGCTCGAGCCCGCCGCGTCGGTCGGAACCGTCCAGTTCTGGGTCGTGTCCGAGCCGGCGGCCTGCGGCTGCGCCTGGTTGTTGATGTACAGGCGTCGACCGGTCAGGGTCTGGCCCGACGGGCACGAGTCGCTCGGGTTGAAGACGAAGGTCAGCACCGTGCCGGGGCCCGGGTTGGCCGGCGGGTTCTGCAGGGTCGGAGCGGCGGCGGGCGCGCTCGGCTTCACGAGGTCGCCGTAGACGTACAGCGTCACCGTCATGGCGAAGGGGACCATCTGCTGAGGCTGGACGTCGTAGACCGTGTCGACGACGTCGGCGGAGGCCGCGGGCTTGGTCTTGTCGATCGACACGTTGTGCCAGCCGGCCTGATTGAGCAGCGCCTTCGCCGCCGCCGAGGTCTTGCCGAGGTAGTCGTTCGGATCGAGGTAGGCGCGGTCGGTCGGGGTGTCCGACGGGGTGGGCGACGGCGTGGTCTCCGTCGGCGTCGAGACGGGCGAGTTCGTGTTCGCCGGGGCCGGCGACTGCGGCCGCAGGAACGCGATGAGCGACCAGATGAGCGCGCCGAGCAGCAGCACGATGAGGACGATGAGCGGGATCGTCCACGGGCTGCGCTTCTTCGTCTGGCGGGCGGCCTCGGCGCGGCTGCCGGCGGCGATCGGGGTCGCGACGGTCGCGTCGGCCGGCGACGAGTAGACGGTGGTCGCGGCCGTCGACGCCGCGGTGGCACCGGCCGGCATGAGCTGCGTCGCGGCCGTGGCGAGCGAGGCGCCGCCGAGGACGGCGGGCACCGCGGCGGCGGCGCTGCCGACATCCCCGCGCCGCAGCGACTGCGCCGCCCGCGCGAGGTGCGCGGCCGACGCGGGCCGGTCGACGGGGTTCTTGGCGATCGACGCCATGATCAGGTTGCTCACCGGCTCGGGCACGGTCGGCGGCAGGGCCGGGGGCGCCTCGTTGATCTGCGCCATCGCGATCGCGACCTGCGACTCGCCCGTGAAGGGACGGCGGCCGGCGACGCACTCGTAGGCGACGATGCCGAGCGAGTAGATGTCGGTGGCGGGGGATGCCGGGTGCCCGCTCGCCTGCTCGGGCGAGAGGTACTGCACGGTGCCCATGACCTGGCCGGTCGCGGTGAGGGGCACCTGGTCGGCGACGCGCGCGATGCCGAAGTCGGTGATCTTCACGCGGCCCTCGGGCGTGATCAGCAGGTTGCCGGGCTTGATGTCGCGGTGCACGAGGCCCGCGGCGTGCGCGGCCTGCAGCGCGGAGGCGGTCTGCGCGACGATGTCGAGCGTGCGGTCGGCCGACAGGTGGCCCTCGCGCTCGAGGATCGACGAGAGCGCCTCGCCGGGCACGAGCTCCATGACGAGGAACGCGCTGCCCGCGTCCTCGCCGTAGTCGAAGACGTTCGCGATGCCCTCGTGGTTGACGAGGGCCGCGTGGCGCGCCTCGGTGCGGAAGCGCTCGAGGAAGGAGGGGTCGCCGAGGTACTCGTCCTTGAGGATCTTGATCGCGACGGTGCGCCCGATGACCTGGTCGGTCGCCTGCCACACCTCGCCCATGCCGCCGATGGCGATCCGCGACTGCAGCTCGTAACGCCCACCGAAGGTGAGCCCTGCCGTGGGTCTCATTTGCTCAGCACCGCCTCAAGTACCTGTCGTGCGATCGGAGCCGCAACGGAGTTGCCCGTGCCGCTCTGTCCCAGCCCGCCGCCGTCTTCGACAACGACCGCGACCGCGACCTCCGGGTTATCAGCCGGCGCGAACCCGGTGAACCACAGCGTGTACGGCGCGTTGTCGCCGTTCTGTGCCGTGCCGGTCTTGCCCGCAACACTGACACCGCTAATTTTGGCATTAGTCCCTGTGCCCTCGGTGACGCCCCTGACCATCATCTGTGTAACGGTCTGCGCTGTCGCGGCGCTCGTCGCCCGGCCGAACTCGGTCGGCTGGAACGTCTGCAGCCGGGTCAGATCGGGGGCGATCACCGACTGGATCAGGTTCGGCTGCATCACGACGCCGCCGTTGGCGATGCCGGACGAGTTCAGGGCGATCTGCAGCGCGGTCGCGGTGTCGCTCTGCTGGCCGAAGGCGCTCTGCATGAGCTGCGCCTGGTCGTCGTAGCCCGGGTACGAGCTGATCGATGCGGGCATCGGGATCTTGAACTCGTGGTTGAAGCCGAACGCCTCCGCCTGGTTCTTGATCGCATCGCTGCCGAGCTTGGCGCCGAGCTCGGCGAACGGGATGTTGCAGCTCCACACCTGGGCGTTCTCGATCGAGACCTTGCCGCCCGCGTCGCCCGAGCACTTGGCGCCCGTGTCGTTGTGGATGACGGTCGAGCTGCCGGGCAGCTGCAGACCCGAGGGGTTCGGCAGCAGGGAGCTCGGCGTGTAGCTGCCCGAGCCGATCGCCGCCGAGCTGACCACGGGCTTGAAGGTCGAGCCCGGCGGGTTGAGGTCGGTGATGGCCTTGTTGACGAGGGGGTTGCCCGCGGCATCCCGCAACGCGTCGTAGTTGGTGAGATAGGTGTTCGGGTCGTGCACGGCGAGCTTGTTCGGGTCGAACGACGGCGTCGAGACCATTGCGAGGATCGCGCCCGACTTCGGGTCGATCGCGACCACCGCGCCCTGCTTGCCGGCGAGCGCCTCGGCGGCCGCGCGCTGCACCTTCGGGACGATCGTCAGCTCGACCGAGTCGCCCTGGGGGTGCTGACCCGTGACGATGTTCTTCACGCGCGTCAGGAAGTCGGAGTTCGAGGTGCCCGACAGCTCCTGGTTCATCGCGCCCTCGATGCCCGTCGCGTTGCCGTTGACGGCGAGATAGCCGGTGACCGCCGAATAGAGCGGGCCCTCCGAATAGACGCGCTGCCACCGGTAGCGGTCCGAGCTCGGCACGGACTGCGCGATCGCGGTGCCGCCGACGATGATCGAGCCGCGCTGGACGTTGTAGCTGTCGTTGACGGCGCGGGTGTTCCTGGAATCCGCGTTCAGCTGATCGGCGAAGCCGACCTGGATGGTGCTGGAGGCCACGAACAGCGCCACGAACATCAGCAGCACGAACACGGACAGGCGCTTCAACTCGCGGTTCACGACGCGGACCTCGGCTGGTGTCGGACGGTGTCGGAGAGCCGCAGCAGCAGCGCGACGATCACCCAGTTGGCCACGAGCGAGGATCCGCCCGCGGCGAGGAAGGGGGCGGTGAGGCCCGTGACGGGGATGACGCGCGTGATGCCCCCGAGCACGACGAAGGTCTGCAGCGCCACGACGAAGCCGAGCCCGACGGCGAGGAGCTTGCCGAAGTCGTCCTCACTGGCGAAGCCGATGCGGAATGCGCGCGCGACGAACAGCATGTAGAGGCAGAGCAGCGCGAAGAGGCCGATCAGGCCGAGTTCCTCGCCGAGGCTCGCGAAGATGTAGTCGCTGTTGGCGACCGGGGTCACGTAGGGCTGGCCGAGGCCGAGGCCCGTGCCGAGCAGGCCCCCGTGCGCGAGGCCGAACAGGCCCTGCACGAGCTGGTAGCTGCCGCCCGTTCCGTCGAACTGCTGCGGCGCGAAGGGGTTCAGCCAGTTCTCGAACCGGCCGTGCACGTAGCCGAGCTTCGGGATGACGCTCGAGAGCGCGTTGACGGCCGCCGCCCCGCCGACGAGCGCGATCATGCCGAGCAGGGCCCAGCTCGTGCGCCCCGTTGCGATGTAGAGCATCGCGACGAAGAGGCCGAAGTAGAGCAGACCCGTGCCGAGGTCGCGCTCGAACAGGATGACGAGCATCGTCATCACCCAGATGATCGCGAGCGGGCCGAGGTCGCGGGCACGGGGGAAGGTCACGCCGAGGATGCGCGTGCCGACCGCGGCGAGCGACTCGCGGCGCTGCACGAGGTAGCCGGCGAAGAAGACGGCGAGGGTGAGCTTCGCGATCTCGCCGGGCTGGAAGTTGAGCGGACCGACCTGGATCCACACCTTCGCCGACTCGTTCCGCGTGCCGATGACGGGCAGCAGGGGCAGGAACACCAGCACGATCGACAGCAGGCCGCTCAGGTAGGTGTAGCGCTGCAGGATGCGGTGGTTGCGCTGGAAGATCAGCACCGCGAGGGCGCAGATGATGGCGACGGCCGTCCAGGCGATCTGCCGCACCGAGGCCGCGCCCCAGCCGCTCGCGTGGGCGTGGATGTCGATGCGGTAGATCATCGCGATGCCGATGCCGTTGAGCAGGGTCGCGATCGGCAGGATGAACGGGTCGGCGTCCGGTGCGGTCACCCGCAGGGCGATGTGCACGCCGAAGACGAGCACCCCGAGCGCGATGCCGAAGAACGCGAGCGACCCGTCGATCGTGCCGTTCGCACCGAGCTGCACCAGGATCTCGGCCGAGACGACGATGGCGAACGCGAAGATCAGGAGGCCGAGCTCGAGGTTGCGCAGGCGGCGCGGCATCCTGATGCGCGGCACCACGCTCGTCATCGCGGTGACGATCCCCGTGCGGGGGCGGTCGCCCGCGGCGCTGAACTCAGCCGGCATCGGTCAGCTGCTCCACGATGCGCTCGGCCTCGCTGAGGCTCGAGGGGTTGGTCGTCTGGGTGAGCTGCTGGTGCTCGAACTCGTTGAGGTCGGATGCCCGGACATTCGTCTCGCGGTAGACGTGCGACAGCTTCCACGGCCCGATCTGCTGCTGCACGCCGCGGAAGATCGCGACGTTGCCGTCGGGGGCGATGCCGACGTAGTAGCGGGACTGGGTCCACTGGTAGCCGAACACGCCGATCGCCGTGAACACCGCGACCGCGATGAGCACGAAGCTGACCCAGAAGGCGCGACGCCGGCGGTGGCGGCGCTCGTCCTCCTCGATGAGCTCGCTGAGGTAGTCGTCGGTCTGCGGCTCGAAGTGCGTCTGCGCCTGCACCGGGCGGGTGGGGTGGAGCAGCAGCGAGGGCAGCGGCAGCCGCGCGGGGCGGGGGCGCGAGGCATCCGTCACGTACGAGAGGGGGGCCGCCGCCGAGCCGACCGTCACGGGCTCGTGCGGCTGGTCGCCGCGGTCGATGTCGATGACGATGACCGTCACGTTGTCGGGGGCGCCGCCGTCGAGCGCCATCTTGAGCAGGCGGTCGCCGACGGTCTTGGGGGATGCCGGGCTCGCCATGGTGCGCGCCATGAGGTCGGGCTTCACGACACCGGACAGGCCGTCGCTGCACAGCATCCAGCGGTCGCCCGGTCGCGTCTCGAGGATCCACGAGTCGATGTCGGGGTGCGCGTCGACGTCGCCGAGCACGCGCATGAGCACCGAACGGCGCGGATGCACCGCCGCCTCCTCCTCGGTGATGCGGCCCGTGTCGACGAGGCGCTGCACGAAGGTGTGGTCGGTCGAGATCTGGCTCAGCTCGCCCTCGCGCCAGAGGTAGATGCGGCTGTCGCCGATGTGCGCGAGCGCCACGAAGTCGCCGACGCGCACGATGGCGCTGACGGTCGTGCCCATGCCGGTCAGCTCGGGGTGCTCGTAGACGGTCTCGGCCAGCGCCTCGTTCGCCTCGAGCAGGGCGTTCTTGAGCGTCTCGCGCGCGACCTCGGGGTCGTCGTACTCGTGGTCGATCTGCTTGATGTGGTTCGTGGCGATCGCGCTCGCGACATCGCCGCCGGCGTGGCCGCCCATGCCGTCGGCGACCAGGAAGAGGTCGCGGCCCGCGTACCCCGAGTCCTGGTTGTTGCTGCGCACCCGGCCGACGTTGCTGACCGCGGCGCCGCGCGTGTTCGACGCCACCGAGGTCACCGTCGCAGCTCGAACGTCGTCATGCCGACCTTGATCGGGGTGTCGAGCGGCACCTGCGCAGGCGCGGTCACGCGGTCGCCGTCGAGGAACGTGCCGTTCGTCGAGTCGAGGTCCTGCAGCATCCACTCGTTGTTCCACAGCATGAGGCGGGCGTGGTGCGTGCTGGTGTAGTCGTCGCGGATGACGAGGCCCGACTCGCTCGAGCGGCCGATCGTGAGCGGCTTGTCGGTCAGCTCGTACTCGACGCCCACGCGCGGGCCGCCCGTGATGACGAGCTTCGACGCGTTGAACGCGGTCGCGTGCACCTTCTTCGCACCCTTGCTCTCGCCCGGCACGACCGGGACCGACCCCGTGCGATCGACCGCGAGGCCGGCGAGCGGGTGCTCCTCGTCCGAGCCGAGCTGCTCAGGTGTGAGCACGGGGGCCGGCGCCGGCGGGGTCGACGGGGGCGGCGGCGAGGAGAGGCCGGCGAAGACGTTGTCGGGGTGGGCGGCGGGCGGCGACGCGGGCGCGGGGTGGTGGCCGGATGCCTGCGCCGAGTCGTCCGGCAGCCGTTTCGCCCGTGTGCCGAACAGGTCGCCGCGCAGGGTGTACACGATCACGAAGACGAACACCCACAGCACGATGAGGAACGCGATGCGGAGCAGCAGCAGGGTGAGGGAGCTCGGGTTCACGGGCGACCCCCCGACCTCGGCACCACGTTGAAGACGATGCGCGTGCGGCCGAGGGTGATGACATCCCCGGGCTCGAGGACCGACCGGGACAGCGGCTGCCCGTTCAGCTTGCTGCCGTTGGTCGAGCCGAGGTCGCGGGCCTCGGCGCGGCGGCCGTCCCACGCGATCTCGACGTGGCGACGGCTGATGCCCGTGTCGTCGACCGTGATGTCGGCGTCGCTGCCGCGGCCGATGACCGTGCGGGCGTGAGTGAGGCCGTGACGCGTGCCGTCGATGTCGACGACGGGGGACCACGCGACGTCCTGCTTGACGTTGCCCGACTCGATCTCGAGCACCCCCGTGGTCAGCTGGGGGTCGCTCGCCAGATCGATCGAGACGGCGCCCGCGAACTGGTAGCGCTGCGCGCGGGCGTGCTTGGTGACGAAGCTCGTCAGCTCGTCGGTGAGGGCGGCGCCCATGCCCGCCATGCGCTTGAAGTCGGTCGGGGCGAGGTGCAGCGTGAAGGCGTTGGGGGTGAGGATGCGGTCGCGCGAGACGACGGCGGCCTTCGTGTCCATCTCACGGCGCAGCGCGCTCGTGAGCTCGACGGGCTGCAACCCCGAACGGAAGGTGCGGGCGAACGCCAGGTTGACGCCGCGCTCCAGCCTCTTCTCGAAGTTGTCCAGGAAGCCCAAGGTCTCTCTCCGGTCGGTCGTCTTTGCGTTGAATGCTAGCGGGCGGGGTGCCGGGCCTCGCTTGGAACCCCCGGCCGAATAGGGATTCCCAGGAGGCTCGTGTTATCTTCGTCAGGTTGTGTTCCTCGGAGCACGATCACTGCGCGAGTGGCGGAATAGGCAGACGCGCACGGTTCAGGTCCGTGTGCCCGTGAGGGCGTGGGGGTTCAACTCCCCCCTCGCGCACAGTGTGAAAACAAACAGTGTCGAAGAGCCCCCGGTTTCCCCGGGGGCTCTTCTTTTTTGCCCGGGTGGTGCGGTCGGTCGGCACTCGTGCACGGTGTTCACGTGCGGGACTGTGCGCGAGCGACGACCCGGGCTAGCTTCGGCGGCATGGGGTTGTCGTGGGATGAGGTGCGGACCGGTTTCGGCGCCGCCGCCGCATGGTTCGTGCACACTGCCGGGCAGGTCGACGGGCGGTGGGCCGAGCCCGGGCTCGGCGAGTGGGACATCCGCTCGCTCGTGGGGCACACGAGCCGCGCGCTGATCACCGTCGAGGAGTATCTGGCGCGCCCGGCATCCTCGATCGCCCTCGCTTCGCCGGCCGAGTACTACCGCGCGACCCGTCTGCTCTCGCGCGGCGACGAGGTGCCCGCGCGCGGCCGCGCGGCAGGTCTCGCTTTGGGCGACGACCCGGCGACGGCGGTCGGCGCTCTCGCCGAGCGCGTCGTGCCGTTGGTCTCGGCATGTTCGGGTGCCGAGACGGTGACCACGATCGCGGGCGGGATGTCGCTCGCCGCCTACCTGCCGACCCGGGTCTTCGAGCTCGTCGTGCACACGGCCGACCTGGCCGCGGCGCTGGGTGTGCCGAGCGAGGTGCCCGAGTCGTCCGCCCGCGTCGCGCTGTCGGTCGCGGCCGAGCTGGCCATCGGTGCGCACGCCACGGCCGAGGTGCTGTTCGCCGTGACCGGGCGGGCGGTGCTGCCGGCCGGGTTCACGCTGATCTGAGGGCGTGCGGCACTTTTTCCACTGTGGGGCATATCGACCTGGGGGCAGTGATATGCCCCACAGTAGAAAAAGTGCCCGACGGGCTGGGTTCGCGTTGGCGGCCCTACGCTGACGCCATGACCCCTGCGTCCGAGGTGCTGATCTTGACCGGCGCGGCCGGCGCCGGGAAATCGACCGTCTTCGCCGCGCTCAGCGGTCGGGTCGAGGGCATCTGCGCCATCGATGGCGACACGCTCGCCGCCGCGCGCGAGAACTGGGACTACGGCGAGTTCTGGGCCTTCGTCATGGGGGTGTGCGCGGACATCCTCGCGAACAAGCTCGTGCCCGTCATCTGTGGCATCGGCCTTCCGTCGCAGTTTGTGCCGGCCGCCGATGACCGCGGGTTCGCGGTCGACGCGCTCGCGCTGGTGTGCGGCGGTGAGGTCGTGCGCCACCGCATCGCCACCCGCGGCTATGGCAATGCGTGGAAGAACGCCGATCGGCATGTCGCGGTCGACCGCGAGTTGCGGGCTGCGCGTGTTCCGTCGCCGCATCGGCTGCGCACGTTCGACACCTCGGTCAACGGGCCCGAGGCGACAGCTGCCACGGTGATCGCCTGGGCAGGGGATGCCGTCGAGCGCGTCGATCCGGGGCGCTGGCCCCGTGTCGATTCCTAGTGGACGAGGTTTCACGGGATCGCTGCCGGCCGGGTTCACGCTGATCTGAGGGCGTGCGGCACTTTTTCCACTGTGGGGCATATCGACCTGGGGGCAGTGATATGCCCCACAGTAGAAAAAGTGCCCGACGGGGGACCGGGCTCAGGCGAAGAGCGCCACGCCCAGAGCGATGAGCACTGCGAGCTTCACGAGCTCGAGCGCCACGTAGTACAGATGAGTGCTCGAGCGCTTCTCGGATGCGCCGCCGGAGAGCACGGCATCCGACCGCCTGTTCAGTCGGGGCCGCACGAAGACCAACTGCACCAGCAGCACGACGAGTGCCGCGATCGCCCAGACGAGCGGCTGGATGCGCGCGGATGCCGCTGCCGCGGCCCCGGCCGCGATCAGCACCGCGAGCACCAGTTCGACCCGGTTCAGCACGCGGAACACGAGCCGCCCGATGCCGAGCCCGAGGGGGATCGTCACGCCCGGCGCGCGGAACTTGAGCGGCGCCTCGAGGAACGAGATGCCGACGACCAGGCCGACCCAGACGAAGGTCAGCGCGGCGGCGGCGTTGGTGATGACGGTCATTCGGCGGCCGCCTCGGCGCCCGGCCGCAACCCCTCACGCAGCCCGATCGTCTCGAACTCGCTGCCCGAGCGCCCCTGCAGCCTGCGGTGGATCGAGCCGGCGATGCGCTCGGCCTGCACCTTCGCGAGTTCGGCCTTCTCACCGGCGAACAGGGCGTCGACGGTCGTGGCCCAGATCTCGAGCCAGCGCGCGAAGTCCGCCTCGGTGAGCGCGTGCTTCGCGTCGAGCGCGACGTGCAGGGCGAGCGCGTTGCGCCGGTAGAGACCCGCGCGGAACAGCACCGTCTGCCAGAAGTCGCACATGATCGGCAGGTGGTGGTCGAGATCCATGTGGGCGACGTCCGTGAAGATCGGCCCGATCAGCGGGTCGTCGAAGACGGTGAGATAGAACGTGCGCACGAGGCGCTCGATGTCGGCCCGGTCTTGCAGATCGGGTCGACCGGCGTGGTCGGGACCCATGGCTCGAATCTAGGGATGCCGCATGGGCGGCCGCTGAGACAAACCGGTCGAGTCGCCATTCTGCTCGCAGCGCTCGCCGCAGTCGACCAGCGGAGCGGTGCGCGGCATGATCGGGTCATGACGCCCGACGAGCTGCGCGCGGCCATCAAGTCCGACCCCGAGAACGCGCCGTACACGGCGGCCGGCTGGGAGCCGCTGTACACCGCGGGCCCCACCGCGCGCGTGGTCGTCGTCGGCCAGGCGCCGGGTCGCAAGGCGCAGGAATCCGGTGTGCCGTGGCGCGACGCGAGCGGGGCGAAGCTCTGCGACTGGATGGGTGTGAGCGACGAGCTCTTCCACGACCCGAGCGCCTTCGCGATCGTTCCGATGGACTTCTACTACCCGGGCAAGGGCACGACCGGCGACCTGCCGCCCCGCCCGGGCTTCGCGGAGAAGTGGCATCCGCCGATCTTGAACGACATGCCGCAGGTCAGGCTCACACTGCTGATCGGCGCCTACGCCCAGAAGCACTACCTGGGGGCACGGCGCGCGCACAGCCTGACCGAGACCGTGCGCGGGTGGCGCGGCTATCTGCCCGAGTACTTCCCGCTCGTGCACCCCTCGCCGCTCAACTTCCGCTGGCAGGCGAAGAACCCGTGGTTCGTCGACGAGGCGGTGCCCGAGCTGCGGGCCGCCGTCGCGGCGGCGCTAGCGTGATCGGGTGATGCCCGCCTTCCCGACCGCGCTGCTCGACGGGCTGATCGACCGCGTGCTGGGCCTCATGGCGGGGCGGCCCCGGGTCGTGATCGGCATCGCGGCGCCGCCCGGCGCCGGCAAGTCGACGCTGGCAGAGGCGCTGGCCGTCGCGCTGCAGTCGGGCGGCCCGAGGCCCGCGCTCGCCCGTGACGAGGTCGCCGTCGTGCCCATGGACGGCTTCCACCTGGCGGATGTCACCCTCGACGCCCTCGGCCGCCGCGGCCGCAAGGGCGCGCTCGACACGTTCGACGGCGACGGCTACGTGGCGGCGCTGCGCCGCATCCGCGCCGCCGGCCCGCGCCCGATCCACCTGCCGGGCTTCGAGCGCGAGCTCGAGCAGCCCATTGCGGCCGCGATCACCGTGGCGCCGGCCGCGCGGGTCGTGATCACCGAGGGCAACTACCTGCTGATGGACGCCGAGCCGTGGGACGAGGTGGCCGGGCTGCTCGACGAGAGCTGGTACCTCGACGTCGACGACGAGGTGCGGCGCGCGCGGCTGGTGGCGCGGCACGTGCGTTTCGGGAAGAGTCCCGGCGAGGCGCGCGCCTGGGTCGACGGAGTCGACGAGCCGAACGCCGCCCTCATCGCGGCGACCCGAGGCCGGGCATCCCTCGTCATCGCGCTCTGAAATCGCTAGCTTGAGGCCATGACCACGCCGCACGAGACCCCCGACCCGCTCCGCGACTCGCTCACGCTCGAGGCCGCCCACCTCGCCGAGCGCGCGGTGCGCGCCGTGCGGGCGGCCTTCGGCATCGCCGGCGCGGCCGCGCTGATCGCGGGCGTGCTGCTGCTCGTGCTGCCGCAGCACACGATCGTCGTGCTCGCCGTCATCGTCGGGGCCTGGCTCGTGGTCGCGGGCGGCGTGCGCATCGTGCTCGGGCTCTTCGGGCGCTCGATCGGCGTCGGGCATCGCGTGCTCGGCGTGCTGCTCGGCACGCTCATGCTCGTCGGCGGGGTCGTCGCGCTGCGCGACCTGGCGCTCGCGACGACGACCCTGCTCTTCCTCATCGCGATCGTCGTGGGCGTCGGCTGGATCGTCGAGGGCATCATGGCCGTCTCCGAGGCAGGCGCCTCGCGCTCGGCGGCCTGGTCGCGCGTCTACGGCATCGTGAGCGTGCTCGGCGGCATCGCGATCCTCGCCGTGCCCGCCTGGTCGGGCTTCTGGCTGCTGATGGTCGCTGGCGTCATCCTCATCGTCCTCGGCCTGCTCGGCCTGATGCGCGCCTTCAGCTTCGGCCGCGGGCTGCTGGGTCGCGTGCGCGGGCAGCAGCGGTAGGGCGGGTCAGGTTGCCGGTGCGCCGGCATCCGCCGACTCGATGACCGCGACCCCGCTGGCCCGCAGCCGTCGCCGCTCGTCGGCGAGGAACCCCAGCAGCCGGTCGCGCGTGCCGCGGCTGTGCGCCGTGACGAGCGCGGCGGCGCGCTCGACGTCGCGCGCAGCGACCGCGTCGACGATCTCGAGGTGCTCCGCGCGGGCCAGCGCGCGCGAGTCGGGGGTGCTCGCCGAGAGCCAGCGCACGCGCAGCAGGCGGGTCAGCACCTGGCCCATGCCCTCGGTGAGGAACGGATTGCGGGACAGGCCCGCGAGGGCGACGTGGAAGTCGGTTCCGCCCTGCAGGCCCGCCTCTTGGCCGCCGCCGGGGTCGGACGCCTCGTGCGCCGCGGCCAGCAGCCGCAGCGCATCGAGCTCGTCGCCGGTCGCCCGCTCGACGGCGAGCCGCACGGCGGCGGTCTCGAGCGCCTCGCGGTACTCCATGACGGCGCGCACCTCGGCGAGATCGATCGGCGCGACCTGCCAGCCGCGGCCGGCGCGCTGCACGAGCCCGTCGGCGGCGAGGCGCATGAGCGCCGCGCGGACCGGTGTGCGCGAACCGCCGGCCACGGCCTCGAGCCCGCGCTCGCTGAGCTTCTCGCCCGGAGCGAGCTCGAAGGCGAGGATCGCGGAGCGCAGTGCCGCGTAGGCGCCCCCGTCGCGCGTCTCGTCGTTCATCACACCCCCATCATCGTGCTTAGATTGGTATACCAAAATGGTATCCCGAAATCAGGAGGCGACGATGAGCGACGAGAAGACCCCGGCACAGGCCTGGCGCATCCTCGCGCTCGGCGTGCTCGCGCAGGCGGCGGGAACCCTGCTCGTCTCGACACCGGCCTACCTGATCCCGCTGCTGCACGTGCAGCGCGGCGTGCCGCTCGCACAGGCCGGGCTGCTGGCGGCCGCCCCGACCTTCGGCATGGTGCTCACCCTGGTCGCGTGGGGCGCGCTGGCCGATCGCTACGGCGAACGCTGGGTGATCGCGGGAGGCCTCGGCCTGACCGCGCTGTTCGCGCTGGTCGCCGTGCCCGTGAGCGGCGCCGTGGGGCTGGGGCTTCTGCTGCTGGCGGGCGGTGCGGCATCCGCCAGCACCAACGCCGCGAGCGGCCGCGTCGTGGTCGGCTGGTTCCCGAAGTCGCGGCGCGGGCTCGCGATGGGCATCAGGCAGATGTCGCAGCCGCTCGGCGTGGCCGTCGCGGCTGTGGCCGTGCCGCCGCTCGCCGACCGCTTCGGCCCCGCGGGGCCGCTGCTGCTCGCCGGAGTCGTGCTGGCCGTGCTCGCCGCGCTGTGTGCCTGGGGCATCCGCAACCCGCCGCGGGCGGCGGCGAAGGCGGCCGCGGACACCCCCGCCAACCCCTACCGGTCGAGCGGCTTCCTGTGGCGCATCCACGTCGTCTCGGCACTGCTCGTCGTGCCGCAGTTCACGCTGTCGATCTTCGGGCTGGTCTGGCTGATCACGCAGCTGCACTGGTCGGCGGTCGCCGCCGGCATCGTCATCGGCATCGCGCAGTTCGTCGGGGCGATCGGCCGGATCGTGATCGGGCACTGGTCCGACCGGGTCGGCAGCCGGGTGCGCGTGCTGCGCTGGGTCGCGGTCTCGGGCGTCGTCGTGATGCTGGCGCTGGCCGGCACGGGCGCGGTCGCGTGGTCGGTGGCCGCCGCGGTCGTGCTGATCGTCGCGACGACGGTGAGCGTCGCGGACAACGGGCTCGCGTTCACCTCAGTGGCCGAGGCGGCGGGGCCCGCGTGGTCGGGCAAGGCGCTCGGGGCGCAGAACACCGGGCAGTTCCTGGCGGCGTCGGCCGTGGGGCCGGGCGTCGGCGCGCTCATCACGGCCGTCGGCTATCCGATCGCGTTCGCCCTGGTGGCGGTGGCGCCGCTCGTGTCGATCGCGCTGATTCCGCCGCGCGACCGGCATTGGGAGTGACTCGGCGCCGTTACCCTCCCCGCGGCGTCACTTAACGCCGGTTCCAGGCCCCGAGACCGGCGTTAAGTGACGCCGCGAGGAGGGGTGGGGTCAGGATGCCCGCCGCATCAAGCCCTGCGGCCAGGACATCCGCTCGCCATAGCTGTGATCTCGATCGAGGTTGCAGTCGCACGCCGAGACGAGCACCTCGCCGGTGCGCGCGTGCCGCAGATACTCGGCGTGCCACGGGTAGGTGAGCCGCAGAGCCATGCGGTCGTTCTCGGCGACGGCGTTGTCGGCGGAGTTCGTGATGATGCCCATGCCTCAAGAGACCCCGCGACGGCGGAATCGTGACGCGGGTCGGATCCGGGAGAATGGACGGGTGGCGTTCTTCAGGCGGGCGAGGGGAAAGGTGGGCACGTTCGTCGCGCCCGAGCCCCAGCCGCTCGCGCCGCTCGACGACGTCGTGCACGACGCGCTGAAGATCGCACACCACGGCGTGAGGATGTCGGTGAAGAACCACCTCATCGTCAACGCCCTGCGCGACGGCAAGCCCTTCGACGAGCGCGAGCTCGAGGAGTTCGCCGCGGCCGAATACCGCGCGCTCGCCGCCTCGAGCCGTGAGGCCGCCGGCCGGGCCCAGCGCGACATCGCGCGCGGCGAGCAGCTGACCGGCCGGGTGTTCCCCGGCGGCAAGCCGGTCGTCGTCGAACCCGAGCACCTGCGCAAGCCGATCGCGCTGCGGCAGGTGGCGGATGCCTACGACGCGGCTGCCGCCGACAGCGACGAGCTCGGCCTGCTCATCGACGAGGCCAAGGCCGAGGCGTGGGAAGAGGTCGGCGGCACCCTGGCCAGCCGCCTCGCGATGAACCGCATCGAGGACGACCCCGAGTACCTGGCGTTCCGCGACGAGCGGCTGCAGCACTTCATCGAGGACGATCTGCTCGCCGCATTGCGCGAGCACGCTGCGCAGGCCGGCACCGGCGACGACTAATTGCCGCCGGGTCGCTGGCGCGGCGGCGGCGTGGCCTGGGCCCGGATCACCGGGAACGCGATCGTGTGGGTGCGCTCCTCGGCGATGCGCATGATGCGGTCGCGCTGCAGGTACCAGCCGAGGATCAGCAGCGGGATGATCACCACGAGCGACGCGATCGTGTAGGTGCCCGCCGGGTAGTCGAAGGCCATCAGCACGAGCACCGACACCAGGAACGCGAGCGTGAGCCACGACGTGAACGGGGCGCCGAAGAGCCGGAAGGAGGGGCGCTGCAGGCGCCCGGCATCCGCCAGCCGCTTCAGCTTCATCTGGCACAGCACGATCGCGCCCCAGCTCGAGATGATGCCGAGCGCCGAGATGTTGAGCACGATCTCGAATGCCTCGGACGGCACGACGTAGTTGAGCCCGACGCCGAGCAGGGCGACGCAGAACGTCAGCACGATGCCGCCCCACGGCACGCCGCGGGCGTTCATCCTGCCGGTGAACTTGGGCGCGGCGCCGGCCTGGGCCATCGAGTGCAGGATGCGGCCGGTCGAGTACAGCCCCGCGTTGAGCGACGAGAGGGCCGCCGTCAGCACGACGAAGTTCATGGCGTTGCCGGCGATCTCGCCGACCACCGGGCTGCCGATGTGCGAGAAGAACGTCACGAACGGCGACTCGCCCGCGCTGTATGTCGAGTAGGGCAGCAGCAGCGCGAGCAGCAGCACCGAGCCGCAGTAGAAGATCGCGATGCGGAACACCACCGAGTTCACCGCGCGCGGCATGACCTTGTGCGGCTCAGGGGTCTCACCGGCGGCGGTGCCGACGAGCTCCACGCCCGCGTAGGCGAACACGACGCCCTGCACGACGATGACGCCGGCGATGATCGTGCCGGCTCCGTGCGGCAGCAGGCCGCCGTGCTGCGCGAGCATGCCGAAGCCGGTCGCACCCGCCGAGGTCGGGAAGCGGAAGGCGAGGAAGATCGCGCCGATGATGAGGAACGCGACGAGGGCGGTGACCTTGATCAGGGCGAACCAGAACTCCATCTCGCCGAAGACCTTGACCGAGATGAGGTTCGCGCCGAGCACCACCACGAGCGCGATGAGGGCGAGCAGCCACTGCGGCGCCGCCGAGAACGCACCCCAGAACTTCACGTAGACCGCGACCGCCGTCGAGTCGACGATGCCGGTCATGGCCCAGTTCAGGAAGTACATCCAGCCGGCGACGTAGGCCGCGCGCTCGCCGTAGAACTCGCGCGCGTAGCTCACGAACGAGCCCGAGGTCGGGCGGTGCAGCACGAGCTCGCCGAGCGCGCGCAGGATCAGGAACGCGAAGAAGCCGCAGACCGCGTAGTCGAGCACCAGGACGGGCCCGGCGGATGCCAGGCGCCCGCCGGCGCCGAGGAACAGGCCGGTGCCGATCGCGCCGCCGATGGCGATCATCTGCAGCTGCCGCGAGCCGAGGCCCTTGTGGTAGCCGGCTTCCTCGTGGCTGAAGTCCTCGACGGCGCTCAGCCGGTCGCCGAACAGCTCGAGGCGGTTCTCCTTGGTGTCGGCGACGTCGTACTCGTGCGGGGTTTCGGCGCCCCCGCGGGCGGGCTGTTGCGGGTCGTGCGGTGTGTCAGACATCCGGTCCTCCCAGGTTCAGCCTGCCGTGGGGGATGCGTTAACTCAACGTTTGCCTCCGGCGGTCATCCGCCAGCGAGGTCGACGCCTCTCGTTTTCCGATGCGTACAAAGTCGCGAAATTCGCGATTTTGTACATGTCTGAAACCGGGGGAAGCCATCGCCCTGGCAGGTGGCAGGTGGCAGGTGGCAGGTGGCTGCGGTGCGTCGATTCGCCGCGCCACACCGCGTCAGGCCTGGGCGCGCAGCCCCGCCACGACGAGGTCGAGGAGGCGGCTCGCCTGGGGCTCCCAGTCGGAGTCCGGGTCGAGGCGCCACAGGAAGCTGATCGCGAGGAAGACGTCCTCGGCGGAGATCGCCGGGTTGAGCTCGCCGGCGGCCTGGCCGCGCTCGAGCAACAGCTCGATCGCACCCGCGAGCGTGGTGTGGGTCGCGCCGGGGTCGAAGACGGTGGTCGCGTTCGCGGCCGAGTCGAGGGCGCGCTTCAGACCCGCCTTCGTCATGCCGTACTGCGCGACCCGGTCGAGCCACGAGCGCAGCGCGGCGGTCGGGGCCATGCGCGTCTGAGCCATGCGCTCGGCTGCGACGGCGAGCTCGTCGACCTCGTGCCGGTAGACCGCGCCGATGAGGTGGTCGCGCGTGGGGAAGTGACGGTAGAGCGTGCCGGCGCCGATGCCGGCCGTCTTCGCGATGGAGTTGAGCGAGGCATCCGGGTCGGCGGTCAGCGCCTCGAGCGCCACGGCCAGGATCCGGTCGTGGTTGGCCTGCGCGTCGGCGCGCTTCTTGGGCGCCGCCAGGGGCTGCTCGGTGGTCTCGGTCATGGGCTCAGGCATCCGTCGACAATCGTCGCTTGCTAAACGGAGAGTTCTCCGTTACCGTTGTCATATCGGCGGAGAACTCTCCGCTTGTCATCCACTCTACCCCCTCCTTTTTGAAAGGCGGTCTTGTCATGCCTGATTCCAAGGCGCAGAACCCGACCATCGCCTTCACGATCCTCGCGCTCGCCGTCGCGTCGCTCACCGCGCTGCAGTCGCTCATGGCCCCCGTGCTGCCCGCGATGCAGCACGACCTGCACACGACCCAGACCGGTGCGACGTGGATCATGTCGTCGTGGCTGCTGTCCGCAGCGGTCGCCACCCCGCTCGTCGGCAAGGCCGGCGACATGATCGGCCGCAAGCGCGCGATCGTCGTGGTGCTCGCCCTGATCGCGATCGGCACGCTCGTCTCGGCACTCGCCCCGAACCTCGCCGTCGTGCTCATCGGCCGCGTGCTGCAAGGCTTCGGCGGAGCGCTGTCGGCGTTGGCATTCGGGATGCTGCGCGACATCTACCCCGCGCATCGCGTGCCCGGCGCCATCGGCCTGATGTCGTCGATCCTCGCGATCGGCAGCGGCCTCGGCATCGTCCTCGCGGGCCCGATCGTCTCGGCGCTCGACTGGCGGTGGCTGTTCTGGCTGCCGATGATCCTCGTCGTGCTGCTCACGGTCGCCGCGATCCTCTGGCTTCCCGATGCCGGCGCACGTGCCGGCGGCCGCATCTCGCTGTTGCCCGCCGCCCTGCTCGCCGGCTGGCTGATCGCGCTGCTGCTGCCGCTGTCCGAGGGCAGTGTCTGGGGTTGGTCGAGCCCGCTCACGCAGGGCCTCTTCGTGCTGGCCGTCGTGCTGCTCGTGCTCTGGATCGTCGTCGAGACGCGGGTCGCGAACCCCGTCATCGACATGAAGCTGATGCGGATGCCGGCCGTGTGGACCACCAACCTCGTCGCCGTGCTCTTCGGCGCGATCATGTTCGCGATCCTGACCTTCCTGCCGCAGCTCGTGCAGACGCCGCGCGTCTCCGGCTATGGCCTGGGGCTGTCGGTCACCGGGGCCGGCCTCGTGATCCTGCCGATGGTCGTCGGCATGGGCGTGACCGGGCCGCTCAGCGCGCGGATCTCGTGCCGGATCTCGTTCCGGATGCAGCTCGCCCTGACCTCCGTCATCAGTGCGGTCGCCACCGCGGGCATCGCGTTCCTGCACGGCACGGCGGTCGAGATCGCACTCTGGGGCCTGCTCTACGGCATCGGGCTCGGCTTCGCCTACGCGGCGCTGTCCTCGCTCGTCGTGCAGTCGGTGCCGGCGGCGCAGACCGGCGTAGCGACCGGCATGAACGCCAACATCCGCACCATCGGCGGAGCGATCGGCACGGCCGTCGTCGCCTCCGTGGTCACCGCGCACGTCTCGACGACGACGGCGCTGCCGCTCGAGCGCGGCTACGTCGGCGGCTTCGCGCTGCTCGCCGTGTTCGCCGTGGTCGCCACGGGCGTGGCGCTGCTCGTGCCACGGCGTGCCGGGGCGAGTGCGGATGCTGGGTCGGGGGATGCCCCGGGCGAGGCATCCCCGGCAGCCGCCCTCGAGGCCGAGCTCGCCGACGTGGCCGCATAGACGGCTCTCGCCTGCGCCGGACGGCGCCGGCTGCACGGTACGGGCTCGCGCCCCGCGCAGTCGGCGCCGTCCGGCGCAGGCGGGGACTATGCGCCGGTGACGAGGCTGCAGGTACCCCAGACCGTGGCGAGGACCAGCGTGACGGCAGTGGCCTCAGGGTGGTTGGTCGACGCGGCGGTCCAGTTGTAGAGCTTCGTCGTCGGATGCGCAGCATAGGTGCCGAGTGACAGGGACGTGAAGTTGATGGTGGTGGTGTAGTTGCCGCTGCCGTCCGGCCCGCTCGTGCTGACGGTCGCGCCGCTCACGACATTGAGGCCGAGGTCGATGACCCACGAGGTCGACTGACCGGGCAGCGTCGCACTGTTGAAGTGCCAGGTGAGTGTCATCGTGTTCGCCCCCTGCGGTGTCGAACACGCTGTGAACGTGATGGTCGGAAGCGTCGTCGCCTTCAGGCTCGCGCTCGCCGACTCGCTGTCCGTGAAGGCGGCGTCCGTCATCCCGAGGTGCGCACCCGGCACGATCGGGCCGGTGGCGAGCGCGGCGACGGTGAGGGCGATCGCGATCGCCGCCGCACGCAGCCGCCTGAGCTTCACGAATCGTCCCCCTCCTCGCGTCGAGGCCAGAGTACCCACGTCACGAGCGCGGCGATACCCACCGTCAGACCGCCGATGACCAGGGGTTGCGACATCCACACGATCGCGTAGGCGAGACCGGGGGCATGCCAGATCACGCGCCGCACGGTCGTGACCTGATAGGTCACGGCGTCGGGCTCGGCGTTGGCGTCGCCCTTGAGGCGCAGCGAGACCGTTCCGTCGGCGCCCGGCGTCGTCGAGACGACCCGGTGGGTGATGGGCAGCTCGCCGGGGCGGTCGACGGTCACGACATCCCCCACGCGCGCCTCCGTCGCGGGGATCTGCCGCACCACCGCGACCGAGCCGGTCGGGATCGTGGGCGACATCGACCCCGTGCGGAACATGATCAGCGTGATGTGGAACGCGAACGCGAGCACCACGAGGATGATGCAGATCGAGCCGGCGACCGCCGCCACGTTGAGCAGCACGTTGCGCACGATCGACGCGGCGACCGCGCCCGCCGAGCGCCGGCGGGTCATGCCGTCGCCCCGGTGTAGTTGACGAGCGTCACCCCGGTGCCGTGCGGCACCACCTTGAACGTGTCGCCGCTCACCACGACGTCGAACGCGACCGAGAACACGGCCGAGTTCGGCAGGTTGCCCCACACGTGGTCGATGGTCGAGACGAGCATCGTGCCGTTGGCGGTCGAGGTCACCTGCATGGTCTTCGGGTTGAAGGCGAGCTTCGGCGCGGGGCTGAGCTTGTAGAGCATGCCGTCTTCGGCGGTGAGCGGAATGAGGTTGATGATGGCCTGACGCATGGGGCAGGTCGCCGCGATGTGCTGCGCGACGAAGCAGCCCGTGAGCATCGTGTTCGCCGCTGCGACCGCCTGGGGGCCGAGCTGGGCGGATGCCCCGAGCGCCAGCCTCACCGAGGCCGCCGTCGTGCCCGCCGGCACGGCGACCGTCGTCGGTGCCGGGGCGAGCAGCTTCGACGTGCTGCCGAGCGCGAAGGTGTAGGTCCCGGGCAGCGCCGGGATCTCGAGCGTGCCGTCGCCGGGCACCGGCAGCGCGTGCCCGTCGACCGACAGGGTGTTCGCCTGGCCGTGCGCGGCGATCGTCGTCGTGACCGTTGCGAGCGGCGGGTTCGCGACGAGCCAGTGCGCCGGGTGCAGCGGGCCGCCGTCGACGCGGCGCAGCTTCACCTGCGTGGTCACGGGCTTCCCGTGCTGGGCGAACTCGACCGAGACGGACGCCGTGGCGCCCGTCGTCTGCGCGGCCCCGGCCCGGACATCCGCGATGCCGCGATCGGCGTCGCGATAGACGGTGTCGGTGAGCAGCAGCCCGTTCTGCGGCGTCGGGGTCGAGGTCAGCGCGAGCGCCTGCTGCGCCTTGCCGTCGGCCAGCAGCTGCCAGAACTGCGTGGCCACCGTGGCCGGCGAGGCGGGGCGCAGCTGCCCCCACGCGACTGCGCCGACCACGATGACGAGGATCGCGATGGCGGAGGGGATGATCCAACGCAGGGGGCGCCGGGCGGCTTCCGTCATGCGTCCCAGGGTAAGGGCGGAGGGCGGGCCTATGCCTGAGCGATCCGGATGAGATTGCCCGCGGGGTCGCGCACGGCGAAGTCGCGGACGCCCCACGGCTGGTCGGTCGGCTCCTGCAGCACCTCGGCGCCGGGCGCAGCCGAGACCTTCTCGAACGTGCCCTCGAGGTCGGCCGACTGGAACTGGACCATCTGCAGCTCGCCCTTCGCGAGCAGCCCGGCCACGGCATCCCCGTTCTCGGCCGAACGGCCGCCGTGGGGCTGCTCGAGCACGATCTTGAGCTCGGGCTGGGACTCGGTGACGAGGGTGATCCAGGTGAATCCGCCCGCGTTGACGGTGTTCTCGACCGTGAGGCCGAGGTGGTCGCGATAGAAGACGAGTGCGGCCTCGGGGTCGTCGACCAGGATGTGCACTCCGCTGACGTAAACGCTCATGGTGTCGACGTTATTGACGGGCGACGGCGGATGCTTCTCCGAAACTGCTCTGTTTGCTCGGCTTGCTCGGCCGCGTGACGACCATCGCCTGGCACGTCGCGAGCAGCTGCCACTCGGTCTGGACGTGCGCGCGGTAGGCGCTCGGCGTCTCGCCCACGAGCTCGGTGAAGCGGGCGCTGAACGAGCCGAGGCTCGTGCAGCCGACCGCGAAGCAGGCATCCGTCACGCTCACATCGCCGCGGCGCAGCAACGCCTTCGCCCGCTCGATGCGGCGGGTCATGAGGTAGGCGTAGGGCGTCTCGCCGTAGGCGTCGCGGAAGCGGCGGCTGAAGTGCGCGGTCGACATGAGCGCCGTGCGGGCGAGGGCCGGCACGTCGAGCGGCTGCGCGAACTCGCGATCCATGCGGTCGCGCGCTCGCCGCAGGCGGCGCAACTCGTCGAGGTCGGGCATGGGCTCATTCTCCCGCGCGGAGCCGCGGCATGAGCCGGAAGATGCGCAGCGTGCGGCCGGCGGCGGCCTCGTACTTGCGATAGCCGGGCCACTGCCGCTGGATGGTCGCCCAGGCGGCCTCGCGCTCGTCGTCGTCGACCAGGCACGCGAGCACGGGGATGTTCGTGCCGCGGTAGTCGACGTCGGCGAGCGGATGCCGCAGCAGGTTGACCGTCCACGCGGGGTGCTGTGGCCGTGCGAAGTTCGAGCCCGTCACGAGGAACGTGTTGCCGTCGGGCACGCACATGAGCTCGGTCCGCCGCGGCTCGCCCGATGTGGCGCCGATCGTGTGCAGCACGAGCGAGGGCACGAGGATGCCGGATGCCGTCAGCTTCCCGCGGCTCAGCCGCGCGACGAGGCGCTCGAGCGGCGGCATGAGCCGCGGCCCGACGCGGCGGAACCACCGTGTGCGCGAGACCCACGCGACGAGAGGTCGCAGGGGTCTCAGCGCTGAGGAGGGCACGGTTCCATTGTGGGGTGGGCCGTGGCGGCGGGCTGGCGTTGCCGTGGTGTTGCCGGGGCATCCGCTGCGACGAATTGTGCCCACCTGTCGCGGATGTGCCCGGACGTCCGGACACATCCGCGACAGGTGGGCACACCCGGCGAAGGCGCCTGCTCAGGAGGCCGCGCCGACTTCCTGCAGCTTGGCGGCGAGCTCGGCATCCGTCGGCTCGGTGAAGTGCGCGCCGTCGGGGAAGACCACGACGGGGATGTTCTTGCGGCCGCTGATGGCCTCGGCGCGGGCCGCGCCGTCGAGCTCGGCCTCGAGGTCGACGTAGTCGTAGTCGACGTTCAGCTTGTCGAGCAGCGCCTTCGAGCGACGGCAGTCGCCGCACCACGCGGCGCCGAACATCGTGATCTTGTCGAAGGTCTCGGGAGTCTCAGCCATGGGGTCAATGGTAAGTCGGCGGGTGCACAACGAAGGCGGTGAGCGGCGGACCGCGACCTCAGGCGCTCATCAGCAGGTGGCGATAGAACCGTTCGCCCCGCACGAGGGCGTCCACCGTGACCCTCTCGTCGATGCCGTGCAGGGCCGCGCGCTCGGCGCGGGACATCCTCAAGGGCGACAGCCGATAGGTCGCGTCGGGCGTGTGGTGGTGGAAATGGCGGGCGTCGGATGCCGCGAGCATCACGTACGGTGCGACGACGACCCCGGGGTAGGCGTCGGTCACGGCCTGTGCAAGCGCATGCCACTGCGGCGAGTCGGTGCGCGATGCCGGGCTGGGGTCGTGACCCTCGATCACCTCGAACTCGATGCCGGGGTCGCGCACGGCATGGCGCAGCACCCCCAGACATGACGCGATCGTCTCGCCAGGCGCGATGCGCAGGTTGAGCACGGCGTTCGCCGACTCGGGGATGACGTTGTGCGCGTCGCCCGAGGCGAGCACGGTCGTCGTGACCGTGGTCTGCACGAGGGCGGCCGGCTCGCCGCCGAGCGCGGCGAAGATGCGCGCCGCGACGGGCCCGAGGCGGGGGACGAGCGTGCTGACGGCCCTGCCGGCCGCGGTCGTCGCGACGGGTCTGTAGGCGTCGAAGAGCTGCTTCGTCGTGCCGTCGAGCCGCTTGGGGAACGGGTTCTTGCGCATCCGTGTGATGGCTTTCGCGATGCGCTCGGGAGCGCTCGGGGTGCGGCCCGGGGTGCTGGAGTGGCCGGGGGCGGAGGTCGCCGACATCCGCACCGACAACACGCCCTTCTCAGCGACGCCGATCACGGCCGTCTCGTGCGCCAGCCCGGGCAGCGGCCCGTCGATGATCGCGCCGCCCTCGTCGAGCACGAGCCAGGGGCGGATGCCACGCGCGTGCAGCTCGTCGGCGATGGTGCGCGCGGCGTCGCCGTAGGTCTCCTCGTCGCCGCCGAGGCTGATGATCACGGGCCGCGCCGGGGCTTCGCCGGCTGCCAGCAGGTTCTCGACCGCGTCGAGCAGCACGACGAGCGCGCCCTTGTCGTCGATGGCTCCGCGGCCGTGCACCGTGCCGTCGGCGATCTCGCCGGAGAGCGGGGGATGCCGCCAGCGCGCCGGATCGCCCGTCGGCACGGTGTCGAAGTGCGCCATGAGGACGAGGGGCTCGGTGCCCTCACCCCAGTGGAAGAGGATGCCGCGCTCGCCGAGTTTCTCTTTCCGCAGCTTGGTGTGCACGAGAGGCCACGACTCGGCGAGGAGCTCTTCGAACTCGGCGGCGCCGCGCGCGACCACGGTCGACGACACCGTGTCGAGCTGGATGAGCCGGCTGAGCCGGTGTTCGATGCCGGGGCGCGGCGGCGAGGCATCCTCGACCTCGGGCATCTCGACTGCGTCGTCGCTCACGCGGTCAGCCTACGAGCCGCACCGGGTCGCCGTATGCGGCCAGCGCCTTGTCTGCGGTGAGGAGCACCATGCCTTCGAGGCGTGCCTGGGTGATGAGCATGCGATCGAACGGATCGCCGTGGTGGTGAGGCGGATCCATTGCGCCGAGCGCGTGCTGGGCCGTCAGATCGATCTCGTCGAAACCGCTCTCAAGCAGGGCTGGCCGAAGCATGCGGGGGTTCGGCAGGCCGTCGATCGCTCGCCCGAGAGCGAACTTGATGCTGAGTTCCCACAGCGTCACGGTGCTGAAGTATGCCTCGACGCGAGGGTCCAGCAGCAGCGCCGCGGCCTCGCGCGGCAGTCGTTCCGGGAAGCGCTTCGCCCACACGGCGATCTGCGAGTCAAGAAGGATCTTCATCGGGGAAGGCCTTCGACTTCTCGAACAAAGCGAGCACTTCGGCGTCGATCTCAGGGGTGAAAGCGGCGTCCGCATCCCAGTCGAGATGCTCGAGGCCCCCGAGCCGAGGCATCCGCGGACGCTCGCTGAAAGCCACCAACTGAGCCACCGGTTTGCCGGCGCGCGCGATGATGACGGTCTCGCCGGACTCGACTTCCTCGACGAGCCGCGAGAACTGCGTCTTGGCCTCGTGAATGTTGACCTGCTTCATGCGATCCCCCTGGACTAAGTCAGGTGGACTAAGTGTATGTCTCATGACCGCAAGCTACCCACGGCCCCTGACGCGCCGACGGGCCGGCGCGGGCTGCATGGGGCAACCAGCAGCGGCCCGGGGCTGTGCTGGGGAAGATCCTCGTGATCACCGGGCCAGGGCGGCCACGAGGAGCAACACCGCGCCGAGAGCGTAGGCGCCACGCATCCGGCCGCAGGATCGCCTGTTACGCGTCCAGCAATGCCGTCAGACGACGGCCGCGAACTGCACCGCGGCAATCGCGGCGGCGGTGACGAGGGCGCCGCCCCACACCGCGCGCGCGAACCAGGCGCGCTGCACCTCGACGCGCAGCGTCTCGAAGACCTCGGGGTCGAAGGCGGGCAGCCGGCTCTGGAACATGGCGCCGCGCCAGGTGGAGGTCTGGCTCGCGACATCCGCGATCGTGCTCACCTGCGCGGCGCTCAGCACAGTGCTCTCGCCGGCCAGCCAGCCGCGCACGGTGCGCTCGCAGGTCACCGCGACGTCGTCGGGCTGGTCGCGCACGGTCAGCGACTTCGGCGAGACCGCGACCAGGACGCCGCGCACCGGCACGTTCATGCCGACCGCCCGGGTCAGGCCGAGCGCCGCATCGGTCGCGACGTTCCGCGACTGCGTGATGTAGGGGCGCTCGGCGCCGTTCACATAGAGCTGTGCCCCACGGACATCTCGCCGGACGTCGATCGTCGCGCCGTGCTGGTGCACCGCGTCGACGACGAACACGCCGCCCGGGCCGATCACGAGGTGGTCGACGGTCTGCCCCCGGTCGCCGACGGGCACGCTGTGCAGAACGGCCCAGTCGGGCCCGAGCTTCGCCAGCTCGGCAGCGACGTGCTGCTCGCCGACCGCGTTCGAGTACCACTTGCGCGACTGCTCGGTGAGCGGGCCCACGCCGAACACCTTCGCGAACAGCGATCGCGGGGGCGCTTGCCGCTGCGCGGCGAGGCAGGCCGAGATGGCGGATGCCGCAGGCAGTCTCGCCTCGAACCTCCGCTGCGCCCCCTCAGCCGCACGGTGTGCAGCACGCAGATCGGTCACCTTGCCTTTTCTATGTCACCTGATATGGGGAAGGTCAGCCCCAACCCGGGTGTCCTCCGAGCGGGGGACAGACGACGCGGTCTGTACCGCCTCCGCTGCCCAAGTTAATTGCCGCCCCGGACGCTTGTCACGAGTGTTACGGCGTGTCGAGTCAGTCGGTCTTCTTGGGGCCTCCGATGAAGAAGTGCGGCCGTGCCCCGGGCTCGCCGCCGAACCAGAAGACCGTGCCGTCGCCGACGCTCCAGAATTGGCGACCCGCTGAGGTGCGGGCCCGGAACTGACCCTGGGCGTCGCTCGATTTCTTCCAGTCGAGACGCGACCCGTCGGTGAACGCCATGACGAGCTCGCTCGTCTCGGGGCACAGCGCCGCGGTCTCGATCGTGTTGGCGATCAGACGGTCGAAAGCCATCCAGAGCGTGCCGGACCGGCGGTCGGCCGGATCGACCTCGAGCTCGGCGCCGGCCGGGTCGGTGACGGTGAAGGGCCCCGCGAAGTAGATGTCGCCGCTGCGGGTCTGCAGCGTAATGCTGTCGACGTGGGCGGCGACGCCGTAGACGCTGCCCGAGACCGCGAGGTCGAGCAGTCGCTTGTCGTCGCCCTCATGCCCGTCGAGCTCGCCGAACTCGGGCGCGGCCGGCCGCTCGTTCCCCTGCCAGCCCTGGGGGATCGGGTAGCTGCCGTCGGGGTTGCGGATGATGCGCGACTGGTACGAGTCGGGCACAGCCGGATTGCCGCGGAGGTCGATCGGCCGGCCGGCGCGATCGGTGAACTCGACGTAGCCGTAGAGGTTCTGCAGCTGCTCTGCCCGGTCGGTCATCTGGTCTCCTTCGTGGTCAATTCCCCCACCCCTTCGGGATGGGGAAGCTTCCGTCCGTGTTCCGGACGATGTGGGTCATGTCGGGGCCGGTGTGGGTCTTCATGCTGAGGTCGAGCGGCTGACCGCCCGGGTTCTCGAACACCACGTCGCCGTTGGGGTAGCGGTTGTTCCATGCCGGCCGCATCACGCGCAGGCTGCGGCCGTCGGGGGCACGGTAGATCAGGCCCTTCCCGTTCCTCGTGGGTTCCACCGTCCAGTCCTTGCCGGTGCCCGGCATCTCGCCGGGCGGCTCGTCGCCCCACACCCTGTCACCGATGAACGGCCGGTCGCCGGGTTTCTCCCCAAGGGCGCGCAGCACGTGCTGACAGCCTTCGCCGTGCACCTCGGGGGAACAGGGCTGATAGTCCGTGATGCGGTCCGGGTCGCCGTGCTTGCCGGTCTTCCTGCCCTTCTCGGGGCCCGGCCCGGCGGGGCTCGCGGTCGAGCCGCCCATCGAGAGCACCAGGCCCGCGACGCCGAGAAGGCCTGCTGTCGTCGCGGCCCCCGCGACCCACACTCCGGTCGCAGCGGCGGCGCCGGCCGCCTCGAGCCCCGACGCGATGGCCGAGCCGACGGCGCGGGCGCCGTTCACGAAATCCGCGAAGTCGGGGATGCCGGCCGAGACCGGCCCGGGTGCGACCAGCGTCGCGGGGCGCACGGCGAGGCCTCCGCCGTGCTTCACGGCCTGCGGCGTCGGGCACGGCAGGCCGACCGAGCCCGCCTCACCGCCCCGGATCGCGGCGATGCCGGCGGCGATCGAGGCGATGGTCGCGTCGGCGCGCGTGCCCCAGCTCGGGTCGTCCGGGTGCGCCTCCGCCTCCCACTGCAGCAGGCGCAGGTGGGCGGTCTCCGAGGCGAGGGCGGCGTGCAGCTCGTCCGCCGCGGCGAGCAGACCGGTCGACAGCCGATGGGCCGGCCCGACATACCGCCCCACCGCGAGCTGCGTGCCGGGGGAGTCGAGCGCCGCCGGCAGCAGCTGCCACGCCGCTTCGGCATCGCCGGCGGCGTCGTCCAGCCGGGCGACGGCGGCGCGGTAGTCTGCGGCTGCATCCGCGAGCGGGCCGAGATCGAGCGTGGTCGTCATGACAGGGCGCCCGCGACCTCGGCATCGTCGCGCTCGAGCTCGGCGGCCGCGGCGTTCAGCGCGTCGGCGACCTGGCCGATGTGGCCGCAGATCGCCGACCCCGAACCGGTGCGGGCGGCCCAGTACCGCGCGAGCGCGGCGTGCACGTCGGGCGAGGGGCCCGCCCGCAGGAGCAGCTCGCCGAAGGCCAGGGTCGCCGCCTGCTCGGCGTCGCGCGCCGCGGCCGAAGCCGAGCGCAGGCGGCTCACCAGGCTCGCGACGGTCGGGGCATCCATTCGCGTCGTCATGGCTGAGGACGCTACGAAGGCAACGCGACCCCGCGTTCGGCCATCGGCCCGAACGGGGGAGAACGGGGATGATTTCGCGCCTGTGCTGGGGAAGATGGACGCATGGGCTGGGACGAGGTCGCCCGCGTCGCCACGCAGCGCGGGCATGCGGCATCCCTCGTCGTCATGAAGGGCGACGAGATCGTCTTCGAGCAGCACACCGGTGCCGACGAGCACGCGCTCTTCTATTCCTTCAGCGTCAGCAAGCCGTTCACCGCACTCGCGGTGCATCTGCTCGCCCAGCGCGGGGCGCTCGCCCTCGACGACCCGATCGCGCGCTATTGGCCGGAATATGCCCAAAACGGAAAATACGAGGTCACGGTCCGTCACGTGCTCACGCATCGCAACGGGGCGCCGTATTCAACGGGCACGGCGATCGGCGACGCGATGCGGATGTCCGACTGGCGGCGCTCGGTCGACGCCGCTGCTTCAGCCCGCCCCAGACACCGCCCGGGTGCCGTGGTCGCCTATGAACTGCTGAGCTTCGGCTTCGTCCTCGGCGAGCTCGTGCGGCGGGTCGACGGGCGGCCGATCGCGCGCTTCGTCGGCGAGGAGCTGCTCGTGCCCCTCGGCCTCGACGACACGTTCCTCGGGCTTGCGACCGATGCGTGGAGTCGGCGCGTCCCCCTCGTCACAGGCCACCCGGTCGAACATATGCGTGCCGCGGCATTCAATCACCGCAGCGTCCGCGAGGCGGTGATCCCGGCGGCGGGAATCCAGACCACCGCGCGCGACCTCGCCACGTTCTATCGCGCGCTGCTGCGGGGCGGCGACGGGGTGATCCCTCGTGAGGTGATCACCGCGGCGCGGGATGTCTCATCCGACGGCGACCGGGACCGGGTCATCGGCCACACCATGCGCTGGGGCACCGGTTTCCAACTGGGCTTCCCGGGCCAGGTGCGGCCGATGGGCACCGGGGCATCCGCCCTCGCCTTCGGTCACAACGGCAGCGCCGTCTGTAACGTCTGGGCGGACCCGGAGCGCGACCTCGTCTTCGCCTGGGCGAACAACGTGATCCTGCCGCGGCGCGCCGGCCTGGAGCACATCTCGCGCCTGTCCGACGCCGTGATCGACGCCACGGCCCCGACGTCGTGAACGTCGACGGACCCCCGGAACGAATGAATGTCGGTGGTCGCTCCTAGCCTCGAAGAGTAGGGAAACCGCCCGGTTTCCGCGTCGTTTCGGGAGGGCTTGAGATGTCGCACAACACCATGTCGCCGAGGGAGAAGCGCGAGTACGCCGACTGGATCCTCGAGCTCAATCAGAAGGCGCACTACGCCAAGCAGAAGTCGACCAACGAGTACTGGCACCGCATGACCGAGCGGCTGTTGAGCGCGTTCGGCGCCGGCAACCCCGACGGTGAGCTCAGCCCTCGACGATGAGCCGCACGGCGCGCACGATCTGCTCGCGGATGCGGGCGTGGTCGAACTCGGGTGACCCGTAGGGGAAGGCCGGCACCCAGGCGGTCGCGAGAGACATGACGAGGGTGAGCAGGAATTCTGCGTCCCACTCCGCGTTCAGGGCGCCTTCCTGTTGCGCCTCGCGCAGCAGAGCGACCTTGCGGGCGAGCTTGTCCGATCGCGCGGCCGGCTCCGCGGCATCGGGGTCGAGCTTGGCCCACACGAGCAGGCGGATGACGTCGGGGTTCGCCATCACGAAGTCGAAGGTCTGGCCGGTGAACTCGGCGAGGTCGCCCGGCGTGAGGGGGTTGTCCTCGTAGACGAGCGCCAGGCGGTGCTTCATCGTCTGCTCGAAGAGGCCCTCTTTGCTGCCGAAATAGATGTAGATCAGGTTCTTGTTGCAGCCGGCGGTCTTGGCGATGCGGTCCACGCGCGAGCCGGCGACGCCGAAGCTCGAGAACTCGGCGAACGCGGCGTCGAGGATGCGCTGCCGCGTGGCCTCGGCGCGGCCCCCCGCCGACTGCTCTGCCTCAGACATCCGCTCACCTCACTCTCACTCTCGCTTTCAAGACTAGTTCTTGACTAAACGGTTAGTCTGCGCGTATGGTTTGACTAACCAGATAGTTAGGACAAGACGATGACTCTCCCCGGTGGAACCCTGACCCTCGCCCCCGACCTCACGATCCATCGCATGGGCTACGGTGCGATGCAGCTGCCCGGGCACGGTGTGTGGGGCCCGCCGCGCGACCGCGACGAGGCGATCGCCGTGCTGCGTGCCGCCGTCGAAGCGGGCATCGACCACATCGACACGGCCGACTTCTATGGCAAGAGCGTCTCGAACGAGCTGATCCGCGCCGCACTGCACCCCTACGGCGACGAGCTGCACATCGTCACCAAGGTCGGCGCGACCCGGTCGGACGACGGCGGGTGGGTCCACCTGCGCACCTCCGAGGCGGTCGTCGCGCAGGTGCACGACAACCTCGCCTCGCTCGGCCTCGAGACGATCGACGTCGTGAACCTGCGCATGGGCTCGGCCGAGGGCTATGGCGAGGAATCGATCGCCGACCGCATCGGCGCTCTCGTCGAGCTGCAGCAGCAGGGCAAGGTCAAGCACATCGGCCTCAGCATGGTCACCGAGGCGCAGCTCGCCGAGGCGCTCGAGATCACGCCGATCGTGACCGTGCAGCAGTACTACAACCTCGTGGTGCGCGGCGACGAGAGCATGCTGCGTCGCACGGCCGAGCTCGGCATCGCCTATGTGCCGTTCTTCCCCCTCGGCGGCTTCACGCCGCTGCAGTCGGGCGTGCTCGCCGACGTCGCGGCCCGCCTCGGCGCGAGCTCGCAGCAGGTCGCGCTGGCGTGGCTGCTGCAGCGCTCGGCGAACATCGCGCTGATCCCCGGCACGTCGAGCCGTGCGCACCTCGCGGAGAACATCGCGGCGGCATCGATCGAGCTGAGTGCGGATGTCGTCGCCGAGCTCGACGCGATCGCCTCGGCCGGCGGCGCGGGCGAGGTCGACGCCGCGTAGCACCGGCGCCGGGCGGCGGCGGGTCTCCATTCGGCCTGGCGGCCTCAGTCGACCGGCGGAGAGCGGAACGACCTCAGTCGACCAGCGGAGGGCGGGGCGGGCTCGGTCGAGGAATGGAAAGCGGAACGTGGGGCGGGCTCAGCGGAGCACTTCGAGAGTGACATCCACGGGCCCGCCCGGGGTCAGGCCGTTGCGGGCCCTGACCTCCTTCTTGATCGGCAGCACGAAGGTGCCGCGACCGTCGTCGGGGAACACGGAGGTCCGCCATGTCACGTGCCCGACCGTCGCCTCGACCTTGACCGAGCCGAAGCCGCCCGGGATCAGCGGCATCGCGGTGATCCGATCCGACACCTCGGTCGGCAGATCGACGAAGAACCAGTTGGCGCGCGCCGACCACTCGTAGAGCTCGCTCGTGAACTTCTCTGGCATCCGGATGGCCCGTTCTTCGGCATTGTTGACGGCGGAGACAGCGACCAGCAAAGCACGGGTTCGGCGCATCGAGTGCGTCTATCGGTGCCGGATTTGCAGAACGTGCGCCGGGGCTCTGCGACTGACGAGAGCGTCCCTCGTTTTGGGGTGGTTGTGGGTCTTGCTCCGTTTCTGTGTTTTCGCTTGGAATGTGTTCAGCGAGCGATAAGCGCCAGGTTTCAGGCGGTGGGGGTTCTCGTGCTTGGGCTGAGGGGTTAGCCGGTGGTTCGTCGTGGTTGGTTGCTGTCGTTGTCGGGACGTGTGGGCGGAGTTGCGGCGGCGACGTCGGCTCTCCTTGTAGTCACGGGACTGCTGCCATTCACCGCACCTGCCGCGGTCGCGGCGACGGCGTCGTCGACGTCTGCCGCGGCGCCGGTGACGGTGGCGCCTGATGCGGTGTCGGCTGGGGTGGATGCGCGGATCTCCGGGCATCGGGTTGAGGCGTTGTCGCTCAGGTCGGAGACCTCTCAGACGTTCGTGAACCCGGATGGTTCGTTCACGACGGAGTCGACGGACGGGGTGACGCGCGTCCCGGACGCTTCGGCGAAGGATGGCTGGCGTGATATCGATCTGACGCTGGTGAAAGCGGCCGACGGCTCACTGGTGCCGGCCTCTCCGGTGGACTCGATGACTCTGAACGGCGGCGGGTCGGGGTCGGGTTCTCAGCCGCTGGTGTCGTTGTCGGACGGCACCGGGGCGAACTCGGCGAGTCTGTCGTGGCCGGACGGCGATCTCCCGGCTCCGGTGGTCTCCGGGGATACGGCGACGTACAAGAACGTGCGGCCTGGGCAGGATCTCGTCGTTCAGGCCACGCGCACGGGTTTCGAGCAGACGCTGGTATTGACCTCGAAGCCGGTGAATGCGGCGGCGGCGCAGCTGGCTTTGCCGATCACCACGCACGGGCTGTCGTTTGTGTCGAAGTCGACGGGTGACGGCACGAGTATCGATCTGGAGACGAAGGCGGGCAAGGTCGTGGGCGGCACGGGGCCCGCGCTCGTCTCGGACGCGCAGGTGAACGCGGCTTCCGGTGCGCCGGCGCATACGGAGATCGCGCAGCAGGTGCTGCAGACGGTGGCTGGGAAGCAGTCGTTGGTGGTCTCTCCTTCGCAGTCGTTCTTGGACTCGGCGGTCTATCCGGTGACGGTGGACCCGTCGGTGTCGTTCACGCCTTTGCAGGACATGTATGTCGACTCCGGGTTCCCGACGACGAATTACAACTCCTCGACGCTGCTGCATGTGGGCACGTACGACTCGGGCACGCATGTGGCGCGCGCGTTCGTGAAGTTCACGTCGGTGCCGATCGCGGGCACGCAGATCCTGTCCTCGACGTTGAAGCTGTGGGAGGAGCACGCGTATAACTGCACGGCGGCGTCGTTCACGGTTTATCAGGCCTCTACGCCTGACTATGCGGCGCTGACGTGGAACACGCAGCCGTCGACGACGACCCCGACGGTGTCGGTGTCGTCGGCTGCCGGCGGTGGCACGTCGTGCCCGGCAGCGTCGGTGTCGGTGAATGCGCAGCCGATCGTGCAGGCGTTTGCGACCGCGAACCAGAACCAGGTCGCGTTCGGCATCAAGGCGAGCGAGACGAACAACGCGTTCTACAAGCGGTTCAACTCCGCGAACATGGGCTCCAATATCCCGACCCTGTCGGTGACGTACAACCACTACGCCGGCATCCCGGCCTCGATGTCGGTGGCCGGTCAGTACACGGTGAACTCGGTGCCGTATGTGAAGTATTCGAACCCGACCTTGCAGGGTGCGTCCACGGATGCGGATGGCGAGGCGGTGACGCTGGTCTTCGAGCTGTACAACGCGAATTCGACGGCGTCGACAGCGCTGGTGGGTTCGTGCACGGTCACTGGGGCGGCTTCGGGTGCGCTCAAAGGCTGCGCTGTGGGCAAGACGCTGACGGACAACAAGGCGTATTACTGGCGAGCGGGCTCACACGACAGCCACACGACGACGTTCAGGTACTCGGCGCTGAAGTCGTTCACGACCGCGATCGCAGCACCGGCAGCTCCCGTGATCTCGTGCCCGTCGCCGTACACGAACGGGTCGTGGCAACAGGCGTCGCCAGGCGCGAGTGTGTCGTGCACCGTGAAGACGTCGGCCTCGTCCCTGTCGTCGGCGCCGGTGAAGATCACCACCAGTGTCGATGGTGCGGCGGCGGTCTCGACGACCGTCACTAAGGGTTCAGCCGGATCGGTGACGGTCACGGTGTCGAACAAGACGGGTTCGCACAAGATCACCGCGTACTCCTCGTCGGTGGACGCGGTGAACTCGGCCACCCAGTCCTATGCCTTCGGGTACGGGGCGGCCTCGATCTCCTCGCCGGCGTCCGGTTACAAGACGACGGACACGGTGAACGTGACCAGCAGTGGGCCGCCGCTGGGGACAGCGACCAACGCGACGGCGCAGTTGCAGTGGTCCGGGCCGGGAGTCGATTGGACTGCGCTCGGCACACCGGTGGCGGCCTCGGCGACTTCGACAGGCGGACCGGTGCAGCCGGCGGCGCCGTTCACGTGGGACACGACGACGGCGACCGGCGCGACACTCAATCCCCGGCTTCTGACCACGTTGCAGTTGCGTGTGGAGTATGTGTACTCGACCGTTGTCGGCACGACGACAACGAAGCAGATTCAGGACTCGCAGCCCATTACTGTGCTGCGACTGCCGCACGCGTTCGGCAATGGCTTCCCGCAGACCTCTGCCGGTGACGGGCAGGTCGCATTGTGGACGGGCGAGTTCTCTGTGAGTGCCTCGGATGTCTCGCAGCAGACGAGCGCGGGTGCTCTCTCCCTGTCGCGTAGCTTCTCTTCGTTCTCCGGCCCTGGCAACGCGTCGACGGGTGTGTTCGGTCCGGGCTGGACGGCCAGCCTCGACGGCTCAGGTATCGGCTACGCCGGGGTGGAGGTCGATGACGAGAACGCGAGCTTGGGGGCGACCGCGGCGGCTGTCGGCTCGCTGACGCTCGCCGGCACCAGCGATGGTGATCTCGTCTACGCACCGCCGGCGTCTGCGACGGGGCCGTCCCCGGTGGGCACGTACACGGCGGTGGATGATGACACCGCGGCAGTCGGCAACACCGTCACGGTGACGCAGCCGTCCGGCTCGAGCGTGAAGACGCTCACGGTGACGCAGCCCGATGGCACGAAGAGCACGTGGACCCAGGTTGCGGGGTCGTGGTCACCTGCTGGCGTCGCGCAGGCCGGGCAGCAGGGCTCGACGACGTATACGGTCGATGGCCTGGGCCGGGTCACGCGCATCCTGGCTGCGCTGCCGAACGGCGTGAGCTGCAGCTCGAGCCTGTCGGCGGGGTGTGCCGCCCTCTCGTTGACGTATGCGTCGGCCACGACCGCCACGGCGAGCGTGGCGGCCGACTACAGCGGGCGTCTGAAGGAGGTGGACTTCACCGCGTTCGATCCAGCGACGGGCGCGATGAAGACCGTCCCGGTCGCGACGTACATCTACACGTCGACAGGTCTGCTGAACTCGTTCACGGACAAGTCCGGCCTCACGACGACGTACACGTACCAGCTGCAGGGCTCTTCGACCCTCCTGACTGAGGAAGTGACGACGGGCTCAGCACCGTATTTCTACACCTATGACAGTGCGGGCAAGCTGTTGCACGCCGACCGCGGGCCGGCCTCTGGCAGCGGCTCGAGCGTGCGCACCGGGACCTTCGCCTATGGCCTGAGCCCCACCGCTGCGGGCATGCCTGACATGTCGGCGGCGACGATCGCGGACTGGGCGCAGACCGATGTGCCCACCAAGGCCTTCGCGGCATGGGGCATGGACTACACGCCCGCAAACATCCCGGTCGCGGCGGACTTCCCCTTCGCCAACCTGTTCTTCACCGATGACAACGGCTACACGCTCAACACCGCCAACTATGGCGCCGGACAGTGGCTTCTCACTGCGCAGGCGTATGACAGTGACGGGAACCCGACGACGAGTCTGACGGCAGCGCAAACGTCTGACGCAGTCGCACAGGCGGTAGCGGGGAATACCTATGACCCGACCGTGGGCCAGACCTACACGCGGTACCTGGCTGAGCAAGACGACCCGACCAACGCCGGCGGCGCCCCGCTGGTCGCAGCGAATTCCAACGTGGAAGACACTTGGGGCCCGATCTACCAGGTGACCAACGCTGACGGCACCACCACGCCGGCGCGCCTGCACGTGCACTACGTCTACGACACCGGTGCGCCGAACGGTGATGTGAACTCCGCCACGGGCAAGCCGTACCTGTTGCCGACCGAAGTGCTCGTGACAGTTGCCGACGGCAGCGTGCCGGATACGACGCCCTCGAGTGATGTGACGGCGGACATGCCGACGACTGAGCAGCCCGTCTCGGACACGGTCTACGGCTACAACCCCATTGACGGGGCCAGCAGCACCGGCCCGACCTCGGGCTGGACGCTCGGCAAGGCGACCACCACCACCGAGGTGCTGTCTTCTTCGTCGGAGCCGAACAAGACGACGAAGACCTTGTTCGACGCGCAGGGCAACACGATCCAGACTCAGGCAGACGGCTCCAACGGCGCCGACGCACTCACGACATTGGATGTCCCCTACACGGCAGGCGCGAACAGTCAGAAAACTACGTGCGGCAACCACCCGGAGTGGGCCGGCCTGACCTGCTGGACGGGCCCGGCAGGCAAGCCCGACAGCGGCGCGGAGCTCGTCGGGACGCTGACCGCGGGTTACGACTTTTGGCTGAACTCGACGGTCACAGTCGAGTCCTCGGGAACGGCAGCGACCCGCACGACGACGGACACCTACCTGGCGGATGGCCGTCCGGACACCGAGACGGTCACCGCGACAGGGCTTACCGGTTCGACGCCGGTACCGGAAACCAAGGCGCTCTACGACACGACCACCCTGCAACAGGTCGGAACGGAAACGCTTGACGCTTCCGGCGCAGCGACGGGGCAGGACACGAGCACCTACGACAGCTGGGGCCGCCAGGTCACATACAGGAACACGCTGGACGAGCCGACCACCACGGCCTACGTGCCGGCCGGGCAGCCTGGTGCCGGGCAGGTCCAGTCGGTGGTCACGCCGGTCTCGACGTCGACGTACACCTACGACGGCACGGACGCGGCAGGCAATGTCGAGCACCGCGGCCTCGTAACCGGTCTGACGGTCTCGGGTGTGGGGCATTACAGCGCGGCGTACGACCAGTCGGGGAACCTGGTGACCCAGGATCTCCCGGCGGGCGTGACGCAGACGCTCGGCTACGACGACTCGGGCCGCGTCACCGATCTGACCTACTCCGGCGACATCACCGACCCCGACACCGGAGCGGTAACCCAAGGCCCGTGGCTGTCATTCAGTCGTGACTATAACGGCAACGGCCAGGTCCTCGATGACTCGAGTCCGAGCGGTAGCCGCCAGTACACCTATGACGGTGCCGGACGGCTGATCAGTGTGGCTGACGCGACCGGGGCCGATACCGGTGCGGACTCGGGTGCGTGCACGGTGCGCCAGTACGCGTTCGACCCGAATGGGAACCGCACGAGCTTGACGTTGACGAGCGCGCCGGATCAGTGCACCACCGACAGCACGCAGGGCGGCGCAACGCAGACGGTCTCGGCGTGGACGTATGACGCGGAGTCCCGTCAGCTGACGAGCGCAAACGATGGTGGGAACTATGCATACGACGCCTTTGGGCGCCAGGCGATCGTCCCGGCGGCGGACGCACCGAACCCCGCGCTGGGCGACGTGGCCCTCAGCTACTACGACACCGATGCCGCGCACACGATTAGCCAGGGCGGTGTGGTCACCACGTACGGGCTTGACCCGTCGGAAAGGCGCTTGACGGCGGACACGACCGGGGGCGACAACCCGGGCACGGTGACCAACCACTATGCCGATGGCTCCGACAACCCGGCGTGGGCCACGAACGCGACGAGCACGGGTGTCACCACCACGGCCTACACGCCGGGCATCGGCGCGAGCATGGCCGCACAGGTGACGACGCAGGCTGGTGGGACAGCGCAGGCCAACTTGGAGCTGGCTGATCTCGCCGGGAACATCGTGACGAGCGTTCCGGTCCCTGCCAGCGGAAACGCTCAGCAGGACCAGAGCATCGGCGCCTACACGGCGATGGACGAGTACGGCAACATCGAGACGGCAGCAGGCACGAGTTCGGCTCTGCCCGACACGGGCGTGGACCAGTACGGCTACCTCGGTACCAGTCAGCGCGCTCAGGCCGGCGCCGGGCTCACGCTCATGGGCGCACGAATCTACAACTCGACCACCGGCAGATTCACCAGCGCAGACCCCGTCGTGGGCGGGAACGAGAACGCGTACAACTACCCCAACGACCCCATCAACCAAGTCGACATCAACGGGATGATGAGTGCGCACGCCCGACACATGTGGAACCTCTTTATAAATGTGTTGGGTACACTGGCGTTACTACTCTGGCTGGTGGGATTTGCGGTGCCGATTCTCAAGTTATTTTCATCGGCGGTCGGAGCACTGGCCGTACTGATGAGCTGCGCAATCAATGGGTGGGGTATTGAGTGCTGGTTTAATGTTGCGCTTACTGTAATCGCAGGCGTGACCGGAAAGGCGATTGCTAGGGTGCTTGCTGGTCCGATTAAGGCATTCGCCTATTTCCTTAGGGATGATGTTTCGGAGTTTTTGGACAACAAACTTACAGCCTATGGTCTCGTGCTGCAGGTTGTAAGTTGGTTCGAGTACCTCGCCAGCCTAGACGGCAGATATAGGAAGCAGCATGCGTGAATAACCAGTCAGCATTGCGAAAGGCAGAACGAACGTTTACGCTAGTCGCGCTCGCGGGATGTTGCTCATTATTTGTCCTGTTCTTATTGTCCTTGCATAATAGATATTTATTTACCGATCATGTTTGGCCTGGGCCTGTAATCATTGTATTGATTTGGCTAACGGTGGGTTCAATCTGGGCGTGGAGCTGGGCGCATTGGCGCGCAGAGAGCCTTCAAGCCAGCTCGGGCAGCTTTAATTACGGCACTGAAGGCCTCGATGCGCCCGGCAGCAAAACAAAAGTAATTCAGGTTTTGACTCGCCGGCAGGCAAAAAGGGTAATATTTCTCACTATTATCTCCGCGGCACTCGGGCTATTGGCGATGATCCTCTTGGGAGTCGTAGCTGCTGCGGTATTTGTTGCTTTAGTGTCAAAATTTGATATGAATGCGACGGCCAGAGTTGTCTTCCAGAGCAACGGCAGCGATGGAGTCACTACTCTCATTATTATCGCTATTGCCATGTTCTTAGCTGCGGTTGGTTGGCCGGCAATTAGTGCTGTGGCTGAACGGGTAATATCAACGCCTGTCGAGGCGGCGCTTGAGCGGGAACCGGGGGTATTGATCGGCTCAAGGCTAATCACTACACCGGGCAACTCTGTTCAGCTAAACCTTAGTAGCGCGAACTTTAAATGGCCCAGACGGGGGCGATTGTTTCTTTCTGTGCATTCCGGTGGTTTTTGCATTTGGACTCTGAGAGACGATCAACTCCACCTGCGCGCATCTGTTCCAAGCCGCGACTTAGTTTCGGTGGACGATGCCGCAGTGTTTGTGAAGATGAGCGAATATAAGGCCCTTCTTCTGTCTCTCGGCACGAATCGCGACACGTCCTCACGGATCGAGATTGTGCCGGCATCGAGATTGCCTCAGCTTCGTGCTGCGCTTGCTGCGCTGAACACGCATGAGGCGTGAACCCAAGAGCAGCTGGCTTTTCGCTTGATCCAGTAAGGGAAATTTGGACGCGACCGGTTGCCGGTTTCCCGACGCAGACTCTTGCGCTAGCTGTCTTCACCTTGCTTGCTCGGGTGGTGCGCTGAGCGGAGCGGTGCGCGCCACCTGACCTGGTTGCTGAGTTCGGCTCTGCCCGACACGGGCGTGGACCAGTACGGCTACCTCGGTACCAGTCAGCGCGCTCAGGCCGGTGCCGGACTCACCCTCTTGGGGCCCGGCTGTACAACCCGACTACTGGGCGGTTCACCGGCGCAGACCCAGTCGTTGGGGGGAATGAGAAGGGTCTGCTGCACGGTCAGGTGACACCTATTCAATGGTGCGGGTGGGTGCTAAATGTAAGGACATGTCTTCAGCGATCAGATAGGCCGCGGCACCGGCATGGATCGACCCAACTGCAGATAAGTGAACTCGAAGGCCATGCGGTCACGCTACGCGCCCGACCGCACCCCGATCACCTAGCCTCGGCTCGGAGGTGGTCGACGGTGATCACGCACGAGATCCTCAATCAGGCGCCCGACCGGGTCGGCGTCAACGAGTTCCTGGCGAACCCGGCGCTGGTCGAGGGGGTGCGGCGCTGGGGGCGCGGCGCCGCAGGGCTCGACGAGGCCGGCGAACTGGTCGGCAGCGCGGATTTCCAGTGGGATGCCGAGCTCGCGAACACGCACGAGCCGGTGCTGCACACGCACGACCGCCACGGGGCGCGCATCGACGAGGTCGAGTACCACCCCGCCTACCACCGCGTGATCGGCGACGCCGTCGCCCGGGGTGCGCACACCTCGGCGTGGGCGACGCCGGGGCCCGGGGCATCCGTCGACCGCGCCGCGATGTTCTACCTCTTCGCGCAGGTCGAACCCGGTCACGCGTGCCCGGTCTCGATGACGCACGCCGGGGCCGCGATCCTCGCCGAGTCCGACTTCCCCGGCCGCGACACGTGGTGGGCGCGGGCTTTGGCGACCGGCTATCGCGCGGACGCCGCGCTGCTCGGCATGGCGATGACCGAGAAGCAGGGCGGCTCGGATGTCCGCGCCAACACCACCCGCGCCGAGCGCACGGCCGACGGCACCTGGCTGCTCACGGGCCACAAGTGGTTCTGCAGCGCGCCGATGAGCGACGCGTTCTTCGTGCTGGCCCAGACCGACGCCGGCCTCGGCTGCTTCTTCGTGCCGCGCGCCCTCCCCGATCAGAGTCGCAACCCCTTCGCGATCCAGCGGCTCAAGGACAAGCTCGGCAACCGCTCCAACGCCTCGAGCGAGGTCGAGTTCGACGGCACGGTGGGCTGGCTCGTGGGGGAGCCCGGCCTCGGCATCCGCACGATCCTGCCGATGGTGAGCCGCACCCGCCTCGACTGCGTGATCGGCACCGCAGCGGGCATGCGCCAGTCTGTCGCCGAGGCGGCCTGGCACGTGCGGCACCGCGCGGCGTTCGGCCGCACCCTCGTCGACCAGCCCGCGATGACCGCGGTGATCGCCGACCTGCAGCTCGAGTCCGAGGCGGCCACGCTGACCGCGCTGCGGCTCGCGCGGGCGCACGACGCGGATGCCTCGCCGACCGAGCTCGCCTTCCGGCGGCTCGCGACCGCCGTCGCGAAGTACCTGGTCTGCAAGCGCGGCCCCGGCCACGCCTACGAGGCCCTCGAGTGCCTCGGCGGCAACGGCTACACCGAGGCCTTCCCGCTCGCGCGCCGCTACCGCGAGCAGCCGGTCATGGCGGTGTGGGAGGGCAGCGGCAACGTCATCGCCCTCGACGTGCTGCGCGCGCTCGGCCGCGAGCCCGAGTCGTTCGAGGCGTTCTTCGACGAGGTCGGCGCGGCGCGCGGGGCGTCGCGCGTCTTCGATGCCGAGCTGGATGCCGTGACGGCGCTCACGCGCGAGATCGGCGCCGAGCTGCGCGCCGAGGGCACGCCGGCCGGCTCGCCCGAGCTGCGCGCCCGCGAGCTCGCCGGGCGCCTGGGCACGCTGCTCGAGGCCTCGCTCGTGCTGCGGCACTCGCCGGCGGCGGTGGGCGATGCGTTCGCGGCCGCGCGGATCGGGCATCCCTCGGCCCTCTACGGCGCGCTGCCCGCCGGGCCCGACCTCGCCGCGATCGTCGCGCGCGCGTGACGACCGGGCGAGGGCATACGATTCCCGCAAGCTCGGTCAACGGCGACCGGGCGGCGAGAGGAACGGCATGTCCGAACAGGGGTTCGCGACCGTCAATCTGGCGGCGATCCTGGCAGAGACCGCGAAGCGGTCCCCCGAGCGCACGGCGCTGATCTTCGGCGACGACCACATCGGCTACGGCCGGCTGTGGGACGAGACGCGGGCCTATGCGGGGGCCCTGCGCGACCTCGGCATCGGCCGCGGCGACCGCGTCGCGATGCTGCTGCCGAACGTGCCCGACTTCCCGCGCGTGTACTTCGCGATCCTCAGCCTGGGCGCGGTCGCGGTGCCCGTCCACGCGCTGCTGAAGGGTGAGGAGATCGCGTACGTCCTGAACGACTCGGGCGCGAAGGCGATGGTCGTCGCGGCGCCCCTGCTCGCCGAAGGCGCCAAGGGCGCGGCCCTCGCCGGCGTGCCGCTGCTGTCGACGCTGGTGCCCGACGACAAGGTCGCCGAGGCGCCGTTCCCGCGCATCGAGGACCTGGCCGCGGCATCCGTCCCCGTCGACGGCTACGAGTTCCTGCCGCCGACCGCGACCGCGACGATCCTCTACACGAGCGGTACGACAGGTCGGCCGAAGGGGGCGCAGGGCTCGCACTTCTCGCTCGTCGAGCACGTGAACACGCTGCTGCTCGGCGCGATCGACGTCCGCGAGGACGACGTGGTGCTCGGCTGCCTGCCCCTGTTCCACACCTTCGGGCAGATGTGCGTGATGAACGTCGCGTTCCGCCGCGGGGCGTGCGTGGTGCTCGTGCCGAAGTTCGACGGCGCGACCGCGCTCGCGCTGCTCAACCGGCACGGCTGCACGATCATGACGGGCGTGCCGACGATGTACATCGCCCTGCTCGAGGCCGCCGCGGCGACCCCCGAGCGGCCGCCGCTGCGGTTCGGGCTCTCGGGCGGCGCGGCGATCCCGGTGGCGGTGATCGGGCGGATGTCCGAGGAGTTCGGCATCGCCGTGCACGAGGGCTACGGGCTCACCGAGACCTCCCCGGTCGCGACCTTCAACCACTACGGCCGCTCGACCCGGCCCGGCACCGTCGGCCAGCCGATCTGGGGAACCGACGTCGTGATCGCCGATGCCGAGACCGACGACGCGATCGTCGTGCTGCCGCGCGGCGAGCTGGGCGAGATCTGCGTGCGCGGGCACAACGTGTTCCAGGGCTATCTGAACCGGCCGGATGCCGACGCCGAGGCCGTCGTCGACGGCTGGTTCCGCACGGGCGACCTCGGCACGATGTCCGACGACGACTACGTCACGATCGTCGACCGGAAGAAGGACATGATCGTGCGCAACGGCTACAACGTGTACCCGCGTGAGGTCGAGGAGGTGCTCGCCCGGCACGACGCCGTCAGCAGCTGCGCCGTATACGGCGTGCCCGACCCCGTGCACCAGCAGGAGATCGTGGCCGCCGTGACGCTGATGCCCGGGGCATCCGCCGACCCGGCCGAGCTCATCGAGTTCGTGAAGGAGAAGGTCGCGGCCTACAAGTACCCGCGGCACCTCGAGATCGTGGAGGCCCTCCCACTGGGGCCGTCCGGAAAGGTCCTGAAGCGCGAACTCGTATCGCGCTGGGTCGATTCACGCCACGATTGAGCCATGCCGTTCACCGCGTACCTGTCCGAGTTCGTCGGCACGGCGATGATGCTTCTGCTCGGGCTCGGCGTGAGCGCCAACAACGAGCTGCGGAAGTCGAAGGGGCACGGCGCGGGCTGGACCCTCATCAGCCTCGGCTGGGGCATCGCGGTGTTCCTGGGGGTGACGGTCGCGACGCACTCGGGCGCGAACTTGAACCCGGCGGTGACGCTCGGCATCGTGGCGTCCGGTGCGAAGGAGTTCGCGGCGGGCGTGCCGGTCACCCTCGGCAATGTGCTCGGCTACATCGTCGCGCAGCTGCTCGGCGCGGCCGTCGGGGCCCTCGCCGTCTGGCTCGTCTACAAGCAGCAGTTCGACGACCACCCCGTCGCGGAGGAGAAGCTGTCGGTGTTCGCGACCGGGCCCGCGATCCGCGGCTGGGTGTGGAACGGGCTGTGCGAGTCGGCGGGCACGTTCGTGCTCGTCTTCGTGGCTCTGGCGTTCGGCGAGCACGGGCCGTCGGTCGGCCTGTCATCCCTCGGCGCCCTCCCCATCGCCTTCCTCATCATCGGGCTCGTCGCCTCGCTCGGCGGCCCCACGGGCACCGCGCTCAACCCCGCGCGCGATCTCATGCCGCGCATCGTGCACGCGCTCGTGCCGATCAAGGGCAAGGGCGGGTCTAACTGGGGCTATGCCTGGGTGCCGGTCGTCGCACCGATCGTCGGCGGTGTGCTGGGCGGCCTGGCTGCGGGCCCGCTGCTCTGACACCGGGACCTCGCTGCCGGGCACATTTTCTGCTATGGGGCATATCCCGGCGCGGGCTGAGGTATGCCCCACAGTAGAAAAAGTGCCGCACGAGCGGCGAGACTGCCGAGGTGACGGAATCAGAGACCGCTGTCCGCGATGCGGGCGGCCGCTATGTGATCAGGCTGGGCGAGGCGGATGCCGGTTTCGTCGAGTACTTCGACGACGACGCGCACCGCGTGTTCCTGCACACCGAGGTCGACCCGGAGTTCGGCGGGCGGGGGCTCGCCGGCATCCTCGTCCGCTCCGCGCTCGACGACGTGCGCGCGACGGGCCGCCGCATCGTCAACTTCTGCCCCTACATCACCGCGTTCGTGCAGAAGAACGACGACTGGAACGACCTGATCGACCGGCCGACGCCCGCCGTTCTCGACGCACTGCGGCACCGCATGGGTGAGGCGTAGCGAGCCGCGGATCGCGGGCGGGCGGGATGCCGGGCGCGGCCAGTACCCTTGACGCGTGAGCACCAGCGCGCCCGCCACCCTGACCGACCACCTCGCCGCATTCCGGTCGGCGTACGACGAGCTGAAGGCCCAGGGCCTGAAGCTCGATCTGACGCGCGGCAAGCCCGCCGCCGACCAGCTGGCGCTGTCCGATGCGCTGCTGACGCTGCCCGGCGAGGGCGTCTTCACGGATGCCGCGGGCACCGACCTGCGCAACTACGGGGGCACCGCCGGCCTGCCCGAGCTGCGCGCGCTGCTCTCCGACGCGCTGCGCGTTCCGGTGCCGCAGCTGCTCGCCCTCGGCAACGCATCGCTCACGCTCATGCACGACGTCATCGCCTTCGCCATGCTGCACGGCGTGCCCGGCTCGGAGCGCGCGTGGGGCCGTGAGGAGACGATCTCGTTCCTCTGCCCGGTGCCCGGCTACGACCGGCACTTCTCGATCACCGAGGCCATGGGCATCCGCATGATCCCCGTCCCCATGAACGACGACGGGCCGGACATTCCCTCGGTCAAGGCCGCCCTCGCGACCGACCCGACCATCAAGGGCATCTGGTGCGTGCCCGTCTATTCGAACCCGACGGGTGCCGTCTATTCGGAAGAGGTCGCACGCGAGCTCGTCTCGCTCGCCGCGGCCGACGACTTCCGCATCATGCTCGACAACGCCTATGTCGTGCACCACCTCACCGACTGGCGCCCCGAGGCCGTCGACTGGCTCGCGCTCGCCGACGAGGCCGGCAACCCCGACCGCGTCTTCGTCTTCGCGTCGACGTCGAAGATCACCTACCCGGGCGCGGGCGTCGCCTTCTTCGGCTCGTCGCCGGCCAATGTGCAGTGGTTCCAGAAGTGGGCCGCGTTCCAGTCGATCGGGCCCGACAAGATCAATCAGCTGCGCCACGTCGCGCTGCTGCAGGATGCCGCGGGCCTCGCCGCCCACATGCAGAAGCACGCCGACCTCATCGCCCCCAAGTTCGCGGCCGTGCAGGAGGTGTTCGGGCGCCGTCTCGCGCCGTTCGGCGTGGGCGAGTGGTCCGACCCGAAGGGCGGCTACTTCGTGACCCTCACGGTGTCGCCGGGCGTCGCCAAGCGCGCGATCCAGCTCGCCGCCGAGGCTGGCGTCGCGATCACGCCCGCGGGCTCGACCCACCCGTACCTGTCCGACGACGAGGACGCGACGATCCGCATCGCCCCGACCTTCCCGACGCTCGCCGACCTCAACGCCGGCCTCGAGGGCTTCTGCACGGCGCTGCTGCTCGCCGAGGCCGAGCGCGCGACGGTCTAGCCCCCATTCGCTGCGCTCAGCCGGCCGACGGGCCGTCCGCTGGTCGACTGAGGCCGACGGGCCGTCCGCTGGTCGACTGAGGCCGCCAGGCCGAATGGAGACCGAGGCGGTCGAAACGATTCGGTAGCGTTGGGGGCGTGAGTGCCCCTGTGCTTTCTGCTGTCGGTGTCGACTTCGTGCGCGACGGTCGTCCGATCCTCGACAAGGTCGATCTGACGGTCGAGCGCGGCGAGCACTGGGCCCTCATCGGTGCCAACGGCGCGGGCAAGTCGACCCTGCTGTCGATGCTCGGCGCGGCGCAGCACCCCACGCGCGGCACCGTCGAGGTGCTCGGGCGGCGACTCGGCCGCGTCGATCTGCGCGAGCTGCGCAGCCTCATCGGCCACGTGAACCCGCGGCACTCGCTCATGAACCCGCTGACGGCGCGCGAGGTCGTACTGACCGGCGGCACGGGCGGCAGCGAGCTGCCGATGCGCTGGCGGCCGCAGGATGCCGAGATCGAGCGCGCCGACTACCTGCTGGGGCTGCTCGGCATGGGCTCGCTCGCCGAGGCGCGCTGGCCGAACCTGTCCCAGGGCGAGCGCGGCCGCACCCTGATCGCCCGCGCCCTGCAGGCCGACCCGCACGTGCTGCTGCTGGACGAGCCGTCGACGGGCCTCGACATCGCCGCGCGCGAGCTGCTGCTCGACCGGCTCGACCAGCTGCGCGAGCAGCACCCCGATCTGGCATCCGTGCTCGTCACCCATCACCTCGAAGAGCTGCCGGCCACGACCACGCACGCGATGCTCCTTGCCGACGGCAGGGTGATCGCCGCCGGACCAGCCGACGAGGTGCTGACGAGCGAGCGCGTGTCGGATGCCTTGAGCTATCCACTCGAGATCAGCCGGCACGACGGCCGCTGGGCTGTGCGCACCCGGCGCGGCGGCAATATTCCGGGTCGGGCATAGATCGTGGCGAGCTCGTCCTTCAACCGCCCGCTCGCGCTGCTCGTCGCGGCGACGGCGTTCATGGAATTCCTCGACGGCACGGTGATCCAGACTGCGGCGCCGGTGATGGCCCGCGACTTCGGGGTGCGTGCGGCCGACCTGAATGTGGCGATGACCGTGTATCTGCTGGCGCTCGCGGTGTGCATTCCCGCCACGGGATGGCTCGCCGACCGCTTCGGCATGCGCCGCGTCTACATCCTCGCGATCGTCGTGTTCACGGCGGCATCCGTGCTCTGCGCTTTCTCGCCCGACCTGTTCTGGCTCTGCGTCTTCCGCGTGCTGCAGGGCGTCGGCGGCGCGATGATGGTGCCGGTCGGGCGCCTGGCCGTGCTGCGCTCGGTCGAGCCGCGCGACCTGCTCGACGCGATGGCGTACCTGACCTGGCCGGCCCTGCTGGCGCCGGTGATCGCCCCGGTCGTCGGCGGCGTGATCACCGACACGATCGGCTGGCCGTGGATCTTCCTGATCAACCTGCCGATCGGCGTCGCCGCGCTCATCGCGGCCTTCGTGCTCGTGCGCGGCGACGACCAGCCGCGGCCCGTGCCGCTCGACTGGTCGGGCCTCGTCTACATCGCCGTCGCGCTGGCGGCGCTCGTGCTCGCGGGCGAGCTCGTCGGTGAGACCCCGACGAACTGGGTCGTCGTCACGATCGCCCTGGTCGCGACCGTCGGCATCGGGGCGCTCGCGTGGCGGCGGCTGCGGAGCGCGCGGCATCCCGCGCTCGACCTCGCCGGCCTGCGGCTCGGCACATTCCGCGTCGGGAATGTGGGCGGCGGCGTCTACCGGCTCATGATCGGCGCCGTGCCGTTCCTCGTCACGCTGCTGTTCCAGGCCGGCTTCGGCTGGTCGGCCGCGCGCGCCGGCCTGATCGTCATCGCGCTGTTCGTTGGCAACATCGGCATCAAGCCCGTGACCACTCCGCTCATCAAACGGCTCGGGTTCCGCACGGTGCTCGTCTGGTCGAACCTGCTCGGCGCTGTCATCCTGCTCGGCCTCGTCTTCGTCACGCCCACGACGCCGATCGCGATCACGGTCGCGCTGCTCGTGGTGAGCGGGGCGCTGCGGTCGATCGGCTTCAGCGGCTACAACACGATCCAGTTCGTGGATGTCACGCCCGAGCTCAAGAACGGCGCCAACACCCTCGCCTCAACGATGCAGCAGCTCGCGGCCGGCCTCGGCATCGCGGTCGCGGCGCTGCTCGTGCGCCTCGGCACCGGGCTCTCGGGGTATGCGGCGCACGATGTCCAGCTCGGCTACCGCTGGGCCTTCGTCGGTGCGGCCGCGCTGCTGCTCATCCCGCTCGTCGAGGCGATGCGGATGCCGCGCGCGGCGGGCCTGGCCGCGACCCGCTGACCCCGCCCCGCCGGCCCCGGCCCCCCGGCCTCGTCCCGCCGGCCCCGTCCCGGCCCCTCCGACGGAATGCACGCGAGGTGTGAGTTCGGGCTGCGACTTCGCCGGTTCGACAGCCCGACGGCACCCGAGGTGTGAGTACGGGTCGCCGGCTCTCGCGGGCAGAGCCGGGCAGGGCAGGGCAGGGGAGAGCTGGCGGCTCGAGGAGGCCTAGGCCAGCGTGCCGAGGAAGATGCCCAGCACCGCCGCCGCCAGGGCGAGCACGAGCATGCCGGCGCCGTTGAGGAACGCCGCGACCCAGCGGCGCTGCTGCATGAGGCGCACGGTGTCGATCATCGCGGTCGAGAAGGTCGTGTAGCCGCCGCAGAAGCCCGTGCCGAGCAGGACGCGCAGGTCGGTCGACTCGATGCCGACCATGACGAGCCCCGTCATGACGCCGAGCAGCAGCGAGCCCGACACGTTGATCACGAGTGTGCCCATGGGCACCAGGCTCGCCCACTTCGAGCGGATGAAGCCGTCGAGCACGAAGCGCGCCACGGCGCCGGTGCCGCCGAGCAGGGCGACGTAGAGGGCGATCACTCGGGGTCTCCGTCCGGCTGCGACGGAGGGGTGCCCGTTGACGGGCGGGGGGCGCTCGCCGCGCCACCCGGCGGCCGCGTGGCGTCGGGCGTGTCGAGCGGCAGGTCGAGCGGCCGCCCGATCGGCGGCAGGGCGGTGGCATCCGTCGCCGAACGCGGCTGCGGCACCGGGAACAGGTTCGCCGACACCCAGATGCCGAGCGCGGTCGCCGCGACGCCGAGCAGCAGCGAGACGATCGCGTAGCCGAAGCCCGCGACGTAGCGCGCGTGGTCGGTGAGCAGCGCGGTCTCGACCGCGAACGAGCTGTAGGTCGTGAAGCCGCCCATGAACCCCGTGCCGAGGAACAGGCGGGCGCCCTGGCGCCAGCCGGCATCCGGCCCGCGACGCAGCAGCGCCTCGAGCAGCACGCCGAGCAGGAATGCGCCGACGAGGTTGACGAAGAAGGTCGGCAGCGGCAGACCGTCGGGCGACGGCAGGGCGAGGCTCAGCAGGTAGCGCGCGAGCGTGCCGATCGCGCCGCCGACGAAGACGAGCAGCACGGGCAGGGGGCGCAGGTGCAGGGGCGGCAGCGGTGCGACATCGCCCCGCGAGGGCTCAGGCATGGCCCTCGCCGAACAGGATGTCTTCGGGCGAGGGGATGTCCGTGGCATCCGCCGCCCTGTGGCCCGGCTCGTGCTCGTCGCTCGCACCCGGCACGGGCACGCGGTCGTGCAACGGCACGACGAGCACGGGCACCGGCTGGCGACGCGCGAGCCGCGACGAGACGGGCCCCGAGATCAGCAGGCTGAGCGAGGCGCGCACGCCGGGGCGCCGCGTGCCGACGACGATCAGCCGGGCGTCGTGGTCGACGGCGAAGCGCGCGATCGCGGTGGCGGGGTCGCCCGCGAGGGTGTGGAAGGCGAGCGACACGCCCGCCTCGGCGGCGCGCGCGACGACATGGGCGGTGAGGGGCGAGCCCGCGACCTGGTCGACGCCCGCGGCCGAGTTCATCGCGTTCGACGCGACGGGCGCGGTGATCACGGTGCCGTCGGGCGCCTCGCCGATCGGCACGCGGCTCTCGTCGACGTAGACGCACGCGAGGGGCTTGCCGAGGTCGCGCGCGATCGCGACGGCCTCGTCGAGGACCCGATCGGATGTCGAGACCGCGATCCCCACCACGACGGGACCCTGTCGAACCACGCTCATCACGCACCTGCCCTCGCGCACGGACCAGCACTCATCGGCCAGGAACCATCAGCCAGGCAGGCGGTTCGAGTCAGCCGACTCCGGCGGGATCCATCGCCAATCGGATCCTAGCGAGCGGAACGCTCAGGCCGCCACGGCCTGCCCGAGCAGCAGCGTGCGCAGCTGGTCGACCGAGTGCACGACGGCCAATGCGCCCTTCGCCTCGGCCGGCGAGCCGTAGCCCCACTCGACCAGGATCGTCGGCACGTCGTTCGCGGCGCCGCCCTCGACGTCGTAGAACCGGTCGCCGATCAGGACGGGGCGCGAGACATCCACCCCCCGCTCCGCGAGGTTGTCGAGGGCGTACCTCACGACGTCGGCCTTGTCGACGCGCTTCTCGTCGTCGCTCGCCGCGCCGAGGAAGGTGAAGTACTGGGTGAGCTTGAAGTGGTCGAGCACGCGCGTCGCGCGCGAGATCGGCTTGCTCGTCGCCAGGGCGAGGGGGATGCCGTCGGCCTGCAGCGTGTGCAGCAGCCCGACGATGCCGGGGAACACGGCGTTGTCGATGATGTCGGACTCGTTCGCGAACTCGCGGTAGATCTCGAGCGCGCGCTCGGCCTCGGCCTCGGTGAAGTCCTCGCGCTCGCGCAGGGTGACGATGAGCGGCGGCCCGACGTAGGCGAGCAGCTCTTCCTCGGAGTGCACCGGGCGGCCGATGGCCTCGAAGGTGCGGCGCAGCGAGGCGGTGATGCCGGGTGCCGAGTCGGTCAGCGTGCCGTCGAGGTCGAAGAGGACGCAGCTCCAGCTGCGGACGACCTCGGATTCAGTGAGTGACATAGCGGTTCGAGTCTACGCGCGGGCGGATCCGAGCTCCCTGGTGAAGGCCGCGGGCTCAGGGCGTGACGTATTTCTTCAGCGCGGACTGAACGGCTGCCGAGACTGACGCTGAGCCACCGATCACGACGATCGACTTCGGCTTGAGCGCCGCGAGCGCACCGGCCGTGGCGGGCGGGATGCTGCCGGGCTCGGTGAGCAGGACGGGTGCACCGCCGTCGAGCGCCGAGAGCGGGGCCCCGGTCAGGGCGTCCGGGAAGTTCGTGCCGGAGACGACATAGGCGACCGGCACCCCGGAGCCGAACAGGCGGGTCGCGATCTGCTGGCTCGTGCCCCAGCGGTCGCTGCCCGCGAGCCGGGTGACGGCGGCGGCCGTGCGGCCGGCCGTGTAGTGCGCGAGCGCCGCCTGCACGCCGCTGCTGACGACGGCGGTGCCGCCGAAGATCGTGATCTTCTTGGGCCGCAGCCTTGTCAGCGCCGCCGCGACGGACGAGGGCACGGTGGTGCCGTTCACGAGCAGCACGGGGCCGGCCGTCGCGGGTGAGGCCGCCGCGGCCGAGCCGGACAGGGCGTCCGGCCACGACGTGCCCACCGCGACATAGGCGTTCGCGACACCCGGCGCGAAGGACTGCGTCGCGATGGCCGCACTCGTGGCATACCGGTCGGAGCCCGATATGCGCTTCACCGCAGAGGTCGAGCCGGAGATCGAATAGCCGGCGAGCTTCTTCTGCACGGCCGCGCTGACGGCATTCGGTCCGCCGAGGATCACGATCTCCTGCGGGCGCATCGACCACAGCTGCTGCTCGACGACGGGCGGGATCGCCGTGGGCGAGACGAGCATGATGGGCGCCTTCAGCGCGCCCGCGGCCGCCCCGCCCGACAGCGCGTCGAAGGGCGTCTGGCCGCTCGCGATGAAGACGGTCTGAACGGGTTTCGCCGAGGCCGAGGATGTCGTGCCCGTCGCCGTTCCGGTCGTCGCCGTGCTCGCGGCGGCCGCCGCGGAGACGAACTCCTGCGCGGTCTGCGTGCTCGTCGCCCACCGGTCGGTGCCGGCGATGCGCGGGTAGGTCGCGTACGCCGAGGCCAGCACGGCGGGGTCGGTGCCGTGGAAGACGTCCGCGTCGCCGCCGCCCGAGAACGGCGGTGCGCCCCACTGCCAGAACGTCCAGGTCTTCCACGTGCCGGGCATGCGCGGTTCGGTGGCGACGGTCGGCGTCGGGTCCGCGATCCACAGCGGGTACTTCGCCGCGAGGGAGGTGTTGGCGCCCGTGCAGTTGTTCCACCACTTCTGATACGTGTAGATCAGCGGGGTGCGGCCCGTCAGGGCCTTCAGTGTGGACATGAACGAGCCGATCCAGCTCACCATCGCGGCCTGCGTCATCCCCGCGCAGTTCGAGTTCTCGATGTCGAGCACGGGCGGCAGCGTGCCGGGCGTCACCGCCGACATCGCCGCGCCGTGCGCGTAGAAGTACTCGGCCTGCGCGGCTCCCGACGACTGCGCGGGCTGGGCGAAGTGGTAGGTGCCGCGCAGCAGACCGGCCTTGCCGGCATCCACCCACTGCCCGTTGAAGTACGGGTTGATGAAGTTGTCGCTCTCGGTCGACTTGATGAAGACGAACTTGTAGCCCGCCGCGACGGCGCCCGCCCAGTCGGTCGAGGTCTGCCAGCCGCTCACATCGAAGCCGAGCACGTTGTCGCCGACGTCGGGTGTCGTCTGCGCGGCCGTGACGCCGATGCCGTTCTGCTGCGCGAGCGCGAATGCGCTCTGCCGCCCCATTGCGTGGTCGCCGCACGCATCCTGGACGGCGGCGGACGGCGTGCTCGACGAGCTGTTCGGGGCGCAGGACGTCGCGGCATCCGCCCCCTGCGGCGAGGCCGCCACGATGCCGGCGGTGAGCACGGCGGCAGCGGCGAGGGTGGCGATGACGGTCAGCGGTCGGGTTCTGAGGCGCACGCGTCGTCCCTTCGTGAGGCGCGGTCGGTCAGGCGACCGTAACCCCACGACCCCCCGAACGGGGGGAGGGCGAGCGGGATGTCGCCCCCTCCGGCGCTAGTGGACGAGCGCCGAAAGCGTGGACTGCACCGAGGCCGATACGGCCGCCTTGCCGCCCATGATCGCGAGCTTCGAGGGCTTGAGCGCCGAGATCTCGCTCTTCACCGAGCTCGGCGTCGCGCTCGTCGGCGGCACGAGCAGCAGCGGCGAGGAGCTGAGGGCTGCGACCGGCGCGCCGACGAGCGCGTCGGGGAATGCGGCGCCCGAGGCGGCGAAGACCTCGCCGGAGGCGCCGCTCTCGGCGGCGAGCCGCTTCGCGATGGCGACGCTCGTGCCCCAGCGGTCGCTGCCCGCGAGACGGGTCACGGCGCTCGCCGATCCGCTCGCGGTGTAGGCCTTCAGCGCGCTCTGCACCGCCGACGACACCACGGCGGTGCCGCCGAGCACGTAGATGTGCTGCGGGCGCAGGCTCCACAGCGCCTTCGCGACCGAGCTCGGGATCGAGCCCTGGTTGACGAGCAGCACGGGGCCCGAGCCCTTGGCGGACGCGGCGAGGGCCGAGCCCGAGAGCGCGTCCGGCCAGCCGGTTCCGAGCGCGATGTACGCGTTGGCGACGCCCTTGCTGAAGTTGCCGGTCGCGAGCGCCGCGCTGGTCGCGCTGCGGTCGGCGCCCGCCACGCGGGTCACCGAGGCGGAGTACGGCTTGAGGGCGGTCTGGATGCCGCTCGAGACCGCCGTGGTGCCCCCGACCACGACGATGTGCTTCGGCTTCAGGTAGCTGAGGGCCTGCTTCACGCTCGACGGCAGGCTGCCCGAGGGCGGGACGAGCAGGACGGGGCCGCCGTGCTTACCGGCCGCCGCACCGGCAGCGAGCGCGTCGGGGTAGTTCGCGCCGCTCGCGGCGAACACGGTGTCGACGCCGGGGGCGAAGGAGAGCGCGGCGGCCAGTCCGGTGCTCCACCGGTCGGTGCCCGAGAAGCGCGGGTTGCTGAATGCCTTGAGCGCAGCGAGCGAGCCGTGGAACTCGTCATAGTCGAAGCCGCTCTGGTTCAGGGCGAACTGGCGGAACTTCCACGTCGTGGCGCCGCCGAAGCCGGGGCTGCCGAACGTGCCCGTCGCGGTGTCGACGGCCCACAGTGGGTACTTGCTCAGCGAGAGCGGGTTCCCGACGCACTGGGTCCAATAGGACTTGGTCGTGTAGATGACCGGAGTGACGCCGCTCAGGGACTTGAAGGTCGTGATGAAGCTCGTGACCCAGTTCTGCTGCTCGGCCACCGTGAGGTTCCAGCACGAGCCGGCGGCCGTGGTCGCGCCGGACTGCTCTTCGAGATCGAGCACCGGGGGCAGCGAATACGGGTTCGCCGTGCTGAGCGCACCGCCGTTGGCGTAGAAGAACGCCGCCTGCGTCGCCCCGTTCGAGGCGGTCTTGTTCGGGGTGCCGAAGGCGTAGGCGCCGCGCGCGAGGCCCGCCTGCGTCGCGCCGGCCCAGTTGGCGTAGAAGCTCGAGTTGAGCTTCATGCCCTGGTTCATCGCCTCGATGTAGGCGAACTGGGTTCCGGTGGGGGCGGTCGACCAGTCGACCGTCGAGCTCACATCGACGCCACCGACGGTTCCGCTGTCCGGAAGCGTCAGAGAGGCGGCGTTCGCCGCGGGGGCCATGGCCAGTGCGCCGGCCACGGCGAGACCTGCGGACAGGATGACGGAGACGGCGGCGTGACGGCGGCGCTGCTTCAGCACGAGGAACCTTCCGGTCGGGTCGCCGAAAGCACACAGCGACCGATCCAGGCTAGATCACCCCCGCTGAGGGGTCTATGGCACCAAAGGCACATTCGCCACGGCGGGATGCCGCGCGCGACGGTCTCAGAACAGCGTCGGAACGCCCGAGTCGACGCCCTTCATGGCCTCGTAGTCGAGCACGAGACAGCGGATGCCGCGGTCCTCGGCGAGGGTGCGGGCCTGGGGCTTGATCTCCTGCGCGGCGAAGACGCCCTGCACGGGGGCGAGCAGCGGGTCGCGGTTCATGAGCTCGAGATAGCGCGTGAGCTGTTCGACGCCGTCGATGTCGCCGCGGCGCTTGAGCTCGACCGCGACGGACCTGCCCGCGGCATCCCGCGCCAAGATGTCGACCGGCCCGATCGCCGTCATGTACTCGCGACGCACGAGCGTGTGACCGTCGCCCAGCAGCTCGATCTGCTCGGCGAGCAGCTTCTGCAGGTGCGCCTCGACGCCGTCCTTCACGAGGCCCGGGTCGATGCCGAGCTCGTGCGCGCTGTCGTGCTGCACCTCGTGGATCGAGACGATGAGCTTGTCGTCGGTCTTGGTGGCGCTCACCGTCCACACCTGCGTGACGCCGGCGGCGGCCTGCTCGTCGCTCGGCTCGCCGAAGCTCAGGGTGCACGGCGGGGACATCCAGTTCAGCGGCTTGTACGAGCCGCCGTCGGAGTGCACGAGCAGTGAGCCGTCGGCCTTGACCATGAGCAGCCGGGTCGCGAGGGGCAGGTGCGCCGAGAGCCGACCGGCGTATTCGACCGAGCACTTCGCAATTACCAGACGCACCCCTCAAGGGTACGGGGCGGGCGGGGTCGTCGGCGTCGCGACGGCGCGGCCCGGACGGGGGATGCCGCCGGGGCCGGTGCATCGTGCAAGATGACGACGACTCGGAACACTGTGAACGCCCCGCGCGGCTCAGGAACACCAGCGACGGGGCAGCATGCGATCCATCCACGAACTCGGCACCCGCGGGGCCGCGCGCGCTCGCCGCAGGGCGCTCCGGCTCGCCGTCGCGCTCGCGGTCACGGCGGCGCTCGCCGGCTGTGCATCCTCCGGCGCGCAGGTCTCCGCGGCCATGCCCGGCGGCCTCGCGGCGACGGCGACGGGTTCCCCGACGCCGAGGCCGACCCCTTCCGCGAGCCCGGCGGCGGCCCCGGCCACGACGCCCGCCGCGGGGCCGACGCCGACGAGCACCCCGGCCCCGACCTCCGTCGCACCCGCGCACACCCCGGCGCCGAACGCCGGACCCGTCTCGATCGGCTGGGTCGGCGACACCTCGTTCGGCAAGCCGGGCAGCCACCCCACGACCCCCGGGCAGATCTTCGCGACCGTGCCGGCCCCCGCGCTGCACGCCGATGTCATGCTCGCGAACCTCGAGACGGCGCTCGGCGACGACATCCCGATGACGAAGTGCGCGACGGGTCAGCAGAACTGCTACGCCTTCGAGGCGCCGACCTCGGCGGCCGCCGCGCTGAAGGCCGCCGGTTTCGCGGGCGTCAACGTCGCGAACAACCACACGATGGATGCCGGTTCCGCCGGCGTCACGGCCACCGACGCCGCCCTCACCGCGGCGGGGCTGGTCTACGCCGGCCGCCCCGGACAGATCACCTACTTCCAGCGCGGGGGTGCGACCATCGCGCTGCTCGGCTTCGCGCCTTACTACTTCGACGACGACGCGCTCGACCTCGCGGCCGCGCAGGCGCAGGTGCGCGAGGCATCCGCCCACGCCGACATCGTCATCGTCATGGACCACCTCGGCGGCGAGGGCGACGGCATGCAGCACGTGCGCCCCGGCGAGGAGACCTATCTCGGCGAGGACCGCGGCGACCCGATCGCGTTCTCGCACGCCGTAATCGACGCGGGGGCCGACCTCGTCATCGGTTCGGGCCCGCACGTGCTGCGCGGCATGGAGTGGTACCGCGGCCGGCTGATCGCCTACAGCCTCGGCAACTTCGCCAACTTCCACAACCTGACGATCACGCCGACGTCGTCGGTCACGGCGGCGCTGCACGTCACGCTGCGGCCCGACGGCAGCTTCGTGTCGGGGGATGTCGTGCCGCTGCGCCTCGTGACTCCGGGCTCGCCGCAGCCGGACCCGTCGGGCGCCGCGGTCGACGTCATCCGCTCGCTCTCGCAGTCGGACTTCGGGCCTGCGGCCGTGACGCTGTCGGCGACGGGCGCGGTCGCCCCGCCGCAGTAAGCGCGGCGGTCGCGGAGTCGCCGGGTCCCTCCGCCGGGCGTCAGAAAGCGTCGGAACTCAGCGGGCATTCCGGCATTAACAGACGCCGCGGGGTGGGCGCCTACGCCGCCTCGCTCGCGTTCGGCTCGCCGAGGTCGGGGTGCACGGCCGCGACGCCGTGCACCCGGTGCCGCACCGCGGGCGCCGCGATCAGCGACGCGACGCACAGCGCGAGCACGACGAACAGGGCGTGCAGGATTCCGACGTGGTCGGCCAGGAACCCGATGAACGGCGGGCCGGCCAGGAACGCGAGATAGCCGATCAGCGCGACGGCGGCGACGCGCGTCGTGGCGTTCTTCTCGTCATCGGCCGCGGCCGACATGCCGAGCGGGAAGCCGAGCGACGCGCCGAGGCCCCACAGCACGGCGCCCGTGACGAACACGACCGGGTTGCCGCCGAGGATGAACATCAGCAGGCCGACGACGGCGAGGCCCGCCGTCGAGCGGATCGCCGTGACGCGCCCGAAGCGGTCGACGAACGGGCCGCCGGCCATGCGCCCCAGCGTCATCGCGACGAGGAACGCGTCGAGCACGAGTGCGCCCTGCGCGCTCGAGGCGCCGTGCTCGTCGACCGAGGCGAGCGTGATCCAGTCGTTGGCCGAGCCCTCGGCGAACGCCATGCCGAGCATGACGACGCCGATGAGCACGAGGGACAGGTCGCGCCAGACCGTGATGCGTTCCACGGTCGCGCGGCCGATGCGCTGCCGCAGCGTGCCCGTGGGGGCGGGGGATGCCTCGGCCGAGGCATCCTCGACCCGCGCCGGCACGAAGCGCACGGCCACCGCGACGGCCACCGCGATGAGCACGCCCATCACGGTCAGATGCAGCCAGGTCGGCACGTTGAGCGCCGCGGCCCCCGCACCGACGAGTGCGCCGAGCACGGTGCCGAGCGAGAAGCACGCGTGCATGAAGGGCATGAGCGTGCGGCCGATGCGGCGCTCGGCGGCGGCGCCCGAGACGTTCATCATGACGTCGACGGCGCCGTTGCCGAGGCCCAGCATCGCGAGGCCGACGACCGTGACCGCGATGTTCGCGATGAGGGTGGCGCCGATGCCCGCGAGCAGCAGCCCCACGCCGCCGACGATGAGCGCGGCCGCCATGCCGTTCCTGCTGCCGAGGGCCTGCGCGGCCGGCGGCGCGACGACGAGGCCGAGGATCGCACCGAACGAGATGCAGATGATGAGCAGGCCGATCTGGCCCGGGTCGATCTTCAGGGCGTCTCGCACGGCGGGCAGCCGCGCCGCGAACGACGAGAGCAGCAGCCCGCTCAGCGCGAAGATCACGAAGATGGCGTTGCGCCAGCGCGCGAGCTCGCGGGGGACGGGGATGCGGGCGGTGGCGGTGCTCATGGATCGGCTCACGTAGATCGGTCGGCGCGGACGGTGCGATTTGCGGATTCTTGCTGGGAAAACGTCAATCGAATCGATTCGATGACAGTGTCCGCCTAAGCTAGCGGAAACCCTCCGCGAAGGGAAGTCGCCCGAGAAGGAGCTCACGTGACCGACGTCGACACCCAGGCGGACCACCGTCCCACCCTGGCCGCGGTCGCTGCGCGCGCCGGCGTAAGCGCATCGACCGCCTCGCTCGCGTTCAGCGGCACCGGCCCCGTCTCCGACGCGACGCGCGAGCGCGTGCTGCAGGCGGCGCGCGAGCTCAACTACGGCGGCCCCGACCCGCGAGCCCGCTCGCTGCGCCGCGGCCGCAGCGGCATCGTCGGCGTCGTGCTCGAAGAGCGGGTGCGCGACGCGTTCCGCGACCCCATCAAGATCGCGACGCTCGACGGCATCTCCGAGGAGATCGGCGCGGTCGACTCCGGCCTGCTGGTGCTGACCGAGGTCGCGGGCGACAGCGATGAGGCATCCGGCTCGAACCCGCTGACGCTGCGCGACGCGCCGCTCGACGCGGCGATCCTGATGGGCTGCAGCCCGCGTTTCGAGGAATCGATCGCGATCCTGCGCGCCCGCGGCGTGCCGATCGTCGCGATCGAGGGCGACCCGGGCGACCCCGACGTGCCGATCATCCTGCAGGACAACCGCGAGGCGACCCGCCGCGGTGCCGAGCACCTGCGCGAGCTGGGCCACGAGCGCGTCGCCATCGTCGCGCTGCCCCTCGACAAAGAGCACCTGCGCGCGCCCGTGACGCCCGAGCGCGCCGCCGCGGGGGCGAACGCCACGACGCGCGAACGACTGCGGGGCGCGTGGGATGTCTTCCCCGACGCCCCCGCGCGCACCACTGCCGGCTCCTTCGCCGACGAGGGGCGCTATGCGGCGCTCGAGTTCCTCGACGTGCCGGAATCCGACCGCCCGACCGCGATCATCGCCCAGAGCGACCTGCTCGCCGCGGGCGTGATCCGCGCCGCCGAATCGCTCGGCATCGCCGTGCCCGCCGAGCTCTCGGTCATCGGCTTCGACGGCGCGCGGGTCGACGGGCTGTGGCCCTACGACCTGACCACGCTCGTGCAGCCCGCCGTCGAGAAGGGGCGCGCCGCCGGCCGAGCCATCGTCGCGATGCTGAACGGCGACGAGGGCGAGACGCAGCTCTTCACGGGCGAGTTCCACCTCGGCAACACGACGGCGCCGGTTCCCGCCTGAGCGTCGGCTTACCCGTGAGCCGCCCACTCGCCGTCGACTTGGCAGTCGATGCGCTCAACGGGTGGGCATGAGCGCGTCGAGTGCCAAGTCGAGGGGTGTGGCACGCGCGCGGCGCGTGGGGCAGGTGCGGCGTGCCCGGCACGCGCGGTGCCCTAGTGCCAGCTCGGGCCCGACGAGCCGGCCTTGTAGCTCTCGAGCGGCACCTCGCCCTTCTTCCACGCCGCGAGCACGGGGTCGATGAGGCGCCAGCACTCCTCGGCGGTGTCGCCGCGCACGGCGAGCATCGGGTCGCCCTCGAGCACGCCCGCGAGCACCTCGCCGTAGGCCGGCAGCTGCCCCTCGCCGAGCTCGGCCGTGAGCGTGACGTGGTCGATCGTGTACGGGTCGCCGGGTCCGTTGACGTCGAGGTCGAGCGACATCTGCAGGGTCTTGAGGTCGAGGCGCAGGCGGTTCGGGGCGTCCGTGCCCGTGATCCGCTCGGGCACGTGCGCGGGTTCCTTGAACGTGAACGCGATCTCGTGCCGGTCGTCGCCGAGGGCCTTGCCGCTGCGCAGCGTGAACGGCACACCTGCCCAGCGGTTGTTGCGCACCTCGACGGTCAGCTCGGCGAGGGTCTCGGTGCCGAGCTCTGGGTCGACGCCCTCTTCGTCGACGTAGGACGGCAGCTTGCGGCCCGCGATCGTGCCTGCGGTGTAGCGGCCGCGGCGGGATGCCTGGCGCGGGTCATCCGCCCACAGTCTCGTCGCGCGCAGCGCGAGCGCCTTGAGGTCGCGCACGTCCGTGGCCTCGAGGGCCGCGGGCGGCTCCATCGCGGCCACCGCGAGCACCTGCAGCAGGTGGCTCTGGATCATGTCGACGAGCGCGCCCGCGTGGTCGTAGTAGCGCGCGCGGCCCTCGAGGCCCAGCGTCTCGTCGAAGACGATCTCGACCGACGCGACGTGCTCGTTGTTGAGCAGCGGCTCGATGATGCGGTTCGCGAAGCGCGTGCCGAGGATGTTGAGCACCCCGCTGGTGCCGAGGAAGTGGTCGACGCGGAACACCCGGTCCTCGGGCACGAGCGTCGCGAGCTTCTCGTTGAGCCGGTGGGCGGACGCCCGGTCGGTGCCGAACGGCTTCTCGAGCGCGAGGCGCACGCCGTCGAGGTCGAGGCCGGAGAGGGCGTTGCAGGCCTTGGCCGTGATGGCGGGCGGCAGGGCGAAGTAGATCGCGGGCGGCTCGGCGCAGGCATCCAGCAGCTTCTTCAGCTCGCTCTGCTTCGTGACGTCGGCGGTGACGTAGGTCGTGTTCGCGAGCAGGTCGTCGACGGCCGGGCCGGACGCCCCGCCCGTCTTCATCGCCTGTGCGACGCGGGCGTGCCACTCGTCGTCGGTGTAGGTCTCGGCGCCCGAGCCGATGAGCTGCACGCGGCGCCCCGGTTGCACGGTGAGCAGCCCGCCGAGGCCGGGCATCAGCAGGCGGGCGGCGAGGTCGCCGCTCGCGCCGAGGATCAGCAGGGTCGAGGTGGTGGTCGTGTCGCGAGTCCCCATGGCCCCGACGGTACCCGGCGACAGCCCGGTCGTCACTCGTGCACGGTGTCGGGCGGGTGAACTGTGCGCGAGTGACGACGGGAGGGCCGTGCCCGCGGCGGGTCGTCACTCACGCACAGTGCCGGCGGGGCGAACTGTGCTGAGGCGCCGACCGAAGGTCCGCATCACGCGCCCGTGACCAGCCAGCGCTGGGTGCGCGAGCGCAGGCCGAGGGTGACGGCGCGGGCGCCGAGATAGACGAACGCGAAGGATGCCGCGAGCCACGCGAAGGCCGCGGGGGAGCCGCCCCCCGCCGCCACGAGCGCGCACGGCACGAAGCACGCGGTGTTGAGGATGCCGGTGAACGCCAGGTACCGCGCGTCGCCGGCGCCGATCAGCACCCCGTCAAGCACGAACACGAAGCCGTCGAGCGGAGCGGCGAGGCCCATCAGCGCGACGGCGACGGGCAGCACGGCGAGGACATCCCGATCGGCGGTGAACACGCGCCCGAGCCACGGCGAAGCCGCGACGACGAGCGCGCCGAGCACCACGCCCGAGCCGATGCCCCACTCGAGGCAGCGGCGCAGCACGGCGCGCACGTGCGCGACGTCGGCCGAGCCGAGCCCGTGCCCGATGAGCGCCTGCGCCGCGATCGCGAGCGCGTCGAGCGTGAAGGCGAGGATGTTGAACACCGTCATCACGACCTGCCAGGCCGCGAGCTCGGTCGAGCCGAGGCGCGTCGCGACCCAGGTCGCGAGCAGGATCGCGGCGCGCAGCATGACCGTGCGGATCAGCAGCCACCAGCCGGCCCCGGCCACGCCCATGACCCCGCGCGGGTGCGGGCGCAGGCTCGCCCCCTCGGCCCGCGCCTTCCGCACGATCACCACGAGGTAGGCGGCGACCATGCCCCACTGGGCGACATCCGTGCCGACGGCCGAGCCGACCATGCCGAGGCGCAGGCCGTAGATGAACAGCGCGTTCAGACCCGCGTTGGCCGCGAAGCCCAGGGCGGCGACCGCGAGGGGCGTGCGGGTGTCCTGCAGGCCGCGCAGCAGGCCCGTCGCGCCGAAGACGATGAGCAGGGCCGGGACGCCCAGCATGGCGATGCGGAGATAGGCGGATGCCTCGGCCGTGACATCCCCGGCCGCCCCGAAGACCCCGACGAGCAGCGGAGCGACCACGAACCCGACGGCGCCGATGACCAGCCCCAGCCCCGTCGCGAGCCACGTGCCGTCGACGCCGAGCGAGATCGCGCCCGCCCGGTCGCCCGCCCCGAGGCGCCGCGCGACGGCGGGCGTGGTGCCGTAGGCGAGGAAGACCATGATGCCGCCGATGGTGCCGAGCACCGCGCTCGCCAGGCCGAGGCCCGCGAGCGGCACGCCGCCGAGGTGCCCGACGAGGGCGCTGTCGACGAGCAGGAACACGGGCTCGGCGACGAGCGCGCCGAGCGCCGGCACGGCGAGGCTCAGGATCTCGCGGTCGACGGGGCGGCTGAGGCGGGGCATCGCCTCTCATTCTCGCCGGGGGCTCAGCTGAGCGGAGAGGCCATCACGGGGAGGACGCGGGAGGCGGACTTCAGGATGCCCCACGCATAATCCGCGTCGGCGACCGCGAACGACGAGCGACGCCGGATCTGGATCGGCAGCATGAGCGATCCGTCCGGCTCGCCGTCAGTGCCGCTCACCCGGGCGACCACGCCGAGAGCGGGGCCGCCGAGACCGTGCCGGTCGTCGCCGACCCGGCACATCGTCGCGGTGAGACCGATCAGGTGGTCGCGTCGCAACATGACGAGCGGGCCGTTCTGGACACGACGGCTCCACAGCCCGACGCCCTCATCGTCGACGGTGACTGCCATGGTCCTGGGGAGGCCGCCGGTGCGGAAGCCGATCGACCAGAGTTTGGCGGCGAGTTCCGTGCCGCGGGCGGTGAGGAAGACTGTCGCGTCGGGGCGCGCTTCTTCGAGGCGCCCCCGATGGACCGTCGCCAACCAGGAGCGGCCGGTGGTGTAGCCGATCAGGGTGGTGAGCAACGCGGCCAGCCCGATCGCTGCGAGCCACAGGCCGAACGGGTCGCCGGATTCGCGATAGTCCTTGAGCGCGGTGCCGGTGCTGACAACCCAGGTCACGAGCCACACCGCTGCGATCACGAGCCAGCCCATCGTGGTCCACCACCAGGCCAGCCGAGTGCGCCGACGCGGCAGCGCCAGATACGGGTTCACGGGTGCACCGTAGCGCGCGGCATCCCGCATGCCTAGATGTCGGTGCCCTCGACCCGCGCGTGCTGCGCGAACCAGGCCATGACCTCGTTGGCGCGGTCGACCTTGGCGAAGCGCAGGTTGCGCTCGCCGTAGATCGGCAGGGGGAAGGTGTGACGGCCGGTGCCCAGCTCGGTGAAGACGCGCACCGCGCGCGCATCGGCAGAGGATCGCCCGCGCGAGACCATCTCGTGGTCGGGCTGCACATGGTCGATCGCCGACCACGACAGCGACAGCACGGGAACCCCGGACGCGGCCTTGCCCCACAGCTCGACGCCTCCGGTGCCGACCGTCGCGGTGAGCACGGCGGGCACCCGGTGGGGCAGCCCCGCCTGCTTGAGCGCGTCGACGAGGTCGTCCGTGCGGGCCGTGCCGAACGCCGAGGCGCCGGGCCGCAGCTCGAGCGCGGCGCGCAGGCGTCGCTGCGCCGCCGCCGCGGTGCTCGCGAGGGCAGCCCACATGATGAGCGCGAGGCCGGCGACCACGGCGATCATCAGCAGGGCCGAACCCCAGTCGAGGCCGACCCACGATGAGCGGTCGAAGTACACGCGCAGGCTGAGCAGCACGACACCGATGACGACGCCGATGGCGGTGCCGATCCGTCCGTTGCGGCGTCGCCGGCGCTGCGCCTCGGTCGGCGGGGCCCCGAACCAGCCGCCGTGGGTCGTCGCCGGCGTCGTGGCGGTGGCGGCGGGCAGGGCGGATGTCGACGGCTGCGGCGCCGAGGGGAGGCTCATCCTCGCAAAGTACTGGAGTGCGCGTCATCGGGCCGACACCAGAACGGGGGTGGAACGCCGTCGCGCGCGCGTCCCCGATTCCTAACGATTTTTCTACGTTCACAAATTCGTGAACGCGAGTACTGTGTGCCGCATGGCAGCAGTCATCGAGGCCCACGGCCTCACCAAGCACTTCGGCAGAGTCCACGCTCTCGACGGCCTCGACCTCGTGGTCGAGCAGGGCGAGGTGCACGGCTATCTGGGGCCGAACGGCGCCGGGAAGTCGACCACGATCCGCATCCTGCTCGGGCTGGCGCGCGCGACCGGCGGCCGGGTGAGCGTGTTCGGGCAGGACCCGTGGCGCGATGCATCCGCGCTCCACCGACGCATCGCGACCATCCCGGGCGATGTGGCGCTCTGGCCCAACCTCAGCGGCGGCGAGACGATCGATCTGCTCGTGCACCTGCGCGGCGGCGACACGAAGGCGAAGGCCTACACGGATGCCCGCGCGCGCCTGATCGAGGAATTCCAGTTCGACCCGACCAAGAAGGCGCGCAGCTATTCGAAGGGCAACCGGCAGAAGGTCGCGCTCATCGCTGCGCTCGCGCACCCCGCCGAGCTCTACGTCTTCGACGAGCCCACGAGCGGCCTCGACCCGCTCATGGAGTCGGTCTTCACGCGGCAGATCGGGCGCATCGCCGAGGCGGGCGGCACCGTCCTGCTCAGCTCGCACATCCTCAGCGAGGTCGAGAAGCTGTGCACGCGCATCTCGATCCTGCGCGGCGGCAAGGTCGTGGAATCCGGCACCCTGACCGAGCTGCGGCACCTCACCCGCACCTCGTTCTCGTTCGAGCGGGACGGGCTGACGGATGCCCAGCTCGCCGGCATCCCGGGCGCACACGACCTCGTGCTCGACGAGGGCCGCGTCTCGTTCACGGTCGACTCCGACCAGGTCGCCGGCATCCTGCCTAGCCTGGGCGCGCTCGGCGTCGCCGGGCTGCAGGTCGCCCCGCCGTCGCTCGAGGAGCTCTTCCTGCGGCACTACGGCGACGTGGTCGACGGCACGCCGGTGGAGGCCAGCTGATGTACGGCCGCCTGCTGCGGTTCCGGCTGCGCCGGGATCGAGTCCAGCTCCTGGTCTGGGGGCTCGTCCTCTTCCTCATGACCTACACGGTCGGCACCGAGGTGCGGACCTCGTGGGGCACGGCCGCCGAGCGCGCGTCGATGGTCAAGGTCATGACGGTCACGCCCGCGATCCTGCTGTTCCGCGGCACTCCGCAGGGCACGAGCGAAGGCGATCTCATGGCGCTGCTCGGCATGAGCTTCATCGCCCTGCTCGTCATGTTCCAGCTGGTCTTCCTGGTCACCCGGCACACGCGGGCGGAGGAGCAGACCGGCCAGACGGAGACCATCGCGTCGACCGTCGCCGGGCGTCTCGCCCCCAGCTACGCCGTGCTGACGCTCGCCCTCATCGCGACCGTGATCGCGTGGGTCGCGATCACCCTGGGCTGCCTGGCCAACGGCCTCCCCGCCGGTGGCTCCGCGCTGTTCGGCGCGGGTGCGGCGTTCGCAGGGTTGTCGTTCGCGGGGGTCACCTTCCTGCTCGCGCAGCTCTTCCCGGCATCCCGCACCGTCAACGGCTGGGCCGTGACGCTCGCCGTCGTGAGCTACTTCGTGCGCGGCATCGGAGACGCGGGCTCGACGATCCACACCGAGAACCTCACCGCGACCCCGCTCTGGATCACCTGGCTCAGCCCGATCGGCTGGGCGCAGGCGACGCGCCCGTGGGCGTTGAACCGTGTGTGGCCGCTCGCCCTCGGAACCCTGCTGTTCGCCGTGTGCACGGTCGTCGCGCTCGCCATTCAGGACCGGCGGGATGTCGGGGCCGGCGTCATGGCGGAACGCAAGGGCCGGCCCGCGGCACCCGGCTCGCTGCTCGGCACGGTCGGCCTCGCGCTGCGCCTCGAGCGCGGCAGCCTGATCGCCTGGATCATCGCCGTCATCGCGACCGCGATGCTCATGGGCAGCCTGGCCGGCTCGGTCGTCGACCAGCTCGCGAGCGCGGGCGGCGGTGCGGCGGCGATGATCGAGCACTTCGGCGGCGGCGGCCCGATCGTCATGGCCTTCGTCAACATCGGCGCCGTGTTCTCGGGCATGCTCGCCTCGGCGATCTGCGTGCAGGGCGCCATCCGGCTGCGCCAGGAGGAGATCGCCCAGGGTGCGGACGCCGTGCTCTCCACCGCCGCGAGCCGGGCGAAGTGGATGCTGTCGTTCCTGCTCGTCGCGGCGGTCGGCTCGATCGTCTCCCTCGTGCTCGGCGGCCTCGTCGCCGGCGTGCTCTCGACCTCGGCGAGCGGCGGCTTCCACACCTGGTTCTGGGCGATCGTCTGGCAGATCCCGGCCGTGCTGATGTTCCTGGGTGTCGTCGCCGTGGTGTTCGCGGTGCTGCCGCGTGCGACGGCCGGCGTCGGCTGGGCGGTGTTCGGGCTCAGCATCCTGTTCGGGATGTTCGGGCCGCTGCTCGGCATGCCCGCCTGGACGAGCAAGCTCACGCCCTTCATGCACGTCCCCGCGATCGCGCTGCCGCACCCGCAGTTCACCGGCGGCTGGGTCATGGTCGGCATCTCGGTCGTGCTGGTCGCGGCATCCGTCCTCCTGTTCCGGCTGCGGGACACGAAGCCCGGGGCATAGCGGGGCGGCATGTCGTCGGAGAGCGCGCTTCAGGAGTACGCGGAGAAGCTCGCGGCCGTCTTCACGGCCGCGGGCTTCCCGCGCATGTCGGCGCGCGTGCTCATGACGCTGATGGTGTCGCCGGATGCCGCCCTCACCGCCGCCGAGCTGACGGCGCGCCTCGGCGTCAGCCCGGCCGCGGTCTCGGGGGCGGTCAAGTACCTCGAGACGCTCGCCATGCTGCGCCGCCGGGCCGCCCCCGGCTCGCGCCGCGAGCTCTACGAGCTGCCCGAGCAGGCCTGGTACACGGCGACCCTGCGCCAGCCGCCGTTCTACGACGCGATCACCTCGCTGCTGCCCGAGGGCATCGCGGTGGCGCAGGCGGCGGATGCCTCGGGCCCGGCATCCCGCCTGCTCGAGATGCAGCAGTTCTTCGCCTTCGTGCGCACCCGCCTGCCCGAGCTCTACGCGGAGTGGGTCGCGACGCGCGCATAGCCTGAGTGCGTCGCTCCTCCACGGATCAACCCGGCGCCACGCCCTCCGGTGCGGATCGACCTGGCACTCGATGCGCTCATCGGGGCCGTTTCGAGGCGACGACTGCCAAGTCGATGGGGTTAGCCCGAGCATGCGCCCGCGGCTCGGTCGCGCTCAGGCGCCGGGCGATGCGCGCGAGGGTCTCGAGCGGCCTCAGATCGAGGTCGTCCGCGCTGATGTCGAGCTGGGTCCAGCCGAGGTCCTCCACGCGCGCCCGGCGCACCATGTCGTTCCGGTAGGTCCTCCTGTCGGCGCGGTGATGATCGCCCATGTACTCGTAGGCGAGTCGCCTTTCCGGGTAGGCGCCGTCGAGCATGGCCACCGTGCGACCGGATTCGTCGAAGATGCGGTGGTTGAGCACCGGCGCAGGCAGACCGGCGCGTTCGATCAGGAGCCGGAGGCGCGTCTCCTGCGGCGAGAGGCACCCGTAGCGGACCTCCTCGAGCGCCGCCCGGGCGACCCTGACGCCGCGCGCCGAGCCCGCGCGCTCGACGGCGGCCGCGAGTTCGGCCCATGACGTGAGGGGTGCGCGACCGTCCCACGGCTCCGAGCCGGTGATGAGGTAGTCGCCGCCGACGATCACTTCGTCGAGCGTGAGGATGCCGGCGAGCTGCACCCACACGTCGGCGAGGTCGAGCACGCGGAGCCGGCCGTTGCTGAGGCCGCGGTACTCGCGCGGCGCGAGCTGGTGCCCGATGACTCCGCGGACGCGCGGAGCGCGCTGCGGCGCGAGCACCGACACGTGAATGGGGCCGCCGAGGAGCCGCTGAGGCAGGGGCGCCCCGAGCAGGTGGGCGGCCGTGACATGGCTGAAGAGCATCGAGTCGTCCATCAGTTCCGCGTACGCCTCGGCACGTTGCCGGTGGCTGCGTGACCCGGAGGGCGCGCGCACGCCCCGGTGCGGAACGGACAGGTCCGCACCGCGCAGACGCCCCGGTGAGAGCCCGGCCGCGCGCGCCTCGTCGACGACGAACGGGCGACCGAGGAACTGGGCGGGGAGCGGGCTGCGCGGTCTCATGGCCCATGAGGATGGCCCGGTCGTGACATCCGCCGCTCGAACGATCCACAGCGGCATCGACTTGGCAGTCATCGCTCCCACAACACCGGAATGAGGGCGACGACTGCCAAGTCGATGGGGCCGAACCCCTACGCCGCCCGCACGCGCGGGTCGATCAGGCCGTACACGATGTCGACGACCACGTTCGCGATGGCGATCAGGAACGCCGAGAACAGCGTGATGCCCACGATGACCTGCAGATCGAGCCGCCCGATCGAGTCGAGCAGCAGGGCCCCGAGGCCCTGCATCGAGAACACCCGCTCCGAGATCACGGCGCCGCCGAGCAGCGTGCCGAGGTCGAGCCCGAAGAGCGTCACGACCGGGATGAGCGCATTCCGCAACCCGTGCCGCATCACGACGGCGCCCTCGCCGAGGCCCTTGGCGCGTGCCGTGCGGACATAGTCGAGCCCCAGCTGCTCGACGAGCTCCGAGCGCGTGAGCCGCGCATAGACGGCGGAGCTGATGAAGGCCAGGGCCGTCCAGGGCAGCAGCAGGTGCAGGAACCACTGCACGGGGTCGTCGCCGAACGGCTCGTAGCCGCCGGTAGGCAGCCAGCCGAGCGTGAATCCGAAGAGCAGGATCAGCAGCATCCCGACCAGATACGCCGGCGACGAGACGCCCGCGATCGCGACCGTCATGATCGCCCGGTCGGGTGCCTTCCGGCGCCACACCGCGGCGATCGTGCCGCCCGCGACGCCGGAGACGAACCACAGCGCCGCCGCGCCGACCGCGATCGACGCGGTGACGGGGAAGCGCGTGAGGATCAGCTCGGTCACGGGCGTGTTCAGCTGGAACGAATAGCCGAAGCAGGGCGCGTTGCAGACGATCGCATCGGCGCCCGTGCCGAAGGTGCGGCCCATGACGATGCCGCGCAGGAACTCCCAGAACTGCCCGTACCACGGCAGGTCGAGCCCCAGGAACTGCTTCGCGCGCGCGAGGTTCTCGGGCGTGCACGGCTTGCCGCACGAGAGCTGCGCGGGGTTCGACGGCAGCAGGTAGAAGATCACGAATGTGATCGCCGTCACGACGAGCAGCACGAGCACGACGCCGACGAGGCGAGAGGTCACGAGGCGGGCGATGCGCATCAGGCGGTCACCTTCCTCTGACGGCCGTGGGTGCGCGCCGAGCGCGGAGCGATGCGGTGCAGGATGCCCCGCCGCCGGCTCGTGCGCGGGTCCAGGGCGTCCCGCAGCCCGTCCCCGAACGCGTTCAGCCCGAGGGTGATCAGGAACAGCGCGCCGCCGGGGAAGACCAGGTACCCGGGGTCGGTCGAGAACCACTGCACCGAGGTGCCGATGGCGCGACCCCACGAGGGCGTGGGGGGCGGCACGCCGACACCGAGGAACGACAGCGCGGCCTCGAAGCCGATCATCGACGGCACGAGGATCGTCGCGTAGACGATGATGGTCGCCCCGACGTTCGGCAGCAGCTGGCGCCAGAGCACGTGCCCGTCGCCCGCGCCCATCGCCTCGGACGCCACGACGAAGGTGCGCTGCTTGAGGGACAGCACCTGCCCGCGCACGACCCGCGCGACGGACGGCCAGCTGAAGAAGCCCATGACGAGGACGATGAGCACCGGGCGCGGGAAGTTCGCGGAGACGACCGCGGTGAGCGCGATGATGAAGATCAGGGCGGGGAAGCCGAGCAGGACATCCACCACCCTGCTCGCCACGCGGTCGTACCAGCCGCCGAAATAGCCGGCCGTCAGCCCGACGAGCACGCCGATCGCGACCGCGACGAGCGTCGCGAGCACGCCGACCGAGAGCGACAGACGGCCGCCGTAGACGACGATCGAGAACAGGTCGCGGCCCGTGAGCGGCTCGACGCCGAACCAGTGCCGCCACGAGATGCCGCCGCCCCAGCCCTTCGGCGCGCCCGAGGAGTCGAGCGCGTGCAGGTTGTAGTCGTAGGGGTTCTGCCCGTTGATCGCCGTGATGAGCGGCGCGAAGATCGCCGCGAGCACGAAGACCGCGACGACGATGAGCCCCGCGAGGGCCCAGGGGTCGCGGCGCAGCTGCGTGAAGAGATCGAGACGGCCGGATGCCGTGCCGCCACGCGCCGAGAGATCGACGGCATCGGTGGGAGCGCTCATCGCACGGCCTCCAGTTCGCGCCACAGCTCGCGCCGCGCGGCCTGCGCCTCGGGGTCGGCGACGGGCGCCGCGGCGAGCAGCCGCCGCGTGTACGCCTCGGCCGGCGCCGCGAGCACCGCGGCGGCCGGCCCCTGCTCGACGACGCGTCCCCGGTGCAGCACCACGACGCGGTCGGCGAGCCGGCGCACGACCGCGAGGTCGTGGCTGATGAAGAGGCACGCGAAGCCGTGCCGCCGCTGCAGTTCCTCGAGCAGTTCGAGCACGGATGCCTGCACCGAGACGTCCAGCGCGCTCGTCGGCTCGTCGGCGATCAGCAGCTCGGGCTCGAGCGCGAGCGCCCGCGCGATCGCGACGCGCTGCCGCTGGCCGCCGGACAGCTCGTGCGGGTAGCGCCGGGCGAAGTCGGCCGGCAGCCGCACCTGCGCGAGCAGCTCGCGCACCCGCGCGGTGCGCTCGGCCGCCGACTGAGCGGTGTGCAGCAGCAGCGGTTCGGCGATGCTCGTGCCGATCGTGTTGCGGGGGTTGAGCGACGAGGCCGGGTCCTGGAACACGTAGCCGATGCGGCTGCGCACGCGCCGCCGCTCGCGCCGACCGGCCGCGCCGAGCTCGACGCCGGCGACGCTCGCGTGCCCCGACGCGACGGGCACGAGCCCGACGAGCGCGCGCCCGATCGTCGACTTGCCCGAGCCGGACTCGCCGACGAGGCCCACGACCTCGCCCCGGCCGATGGCGAAGCTCGCGCCGTCGACCGCGCGCACGGCGGTGCCGCGGCGGCGGAAGGCGACGCTCGCGCCGTCGAGCACGACGACGGGGGAGGCGTCTGCGCCGGAGCGCGGCGTCGCGACCTCCGTCGCGTCCCCCAGCGCGCCGAGCGAGGGCACCGCGGCGAGCAGCTCGCGCGTGTACTCGGAGGCGGGGGAGTCGAACACGGCCGCCACGGCGCCCGACTCGACGATGACCCCCTGGCGCATGACGATCACGTCGTCCGCGAGATCGGCGACGACGCCCATGTCGTGGGTGATGAGCAGGATCGCGGTGCCGCGCGTGTCGCGCAGCGTGCGCAGCAGGTCGAGGATGCCGGCCTGCACCGTCACGTCGAGGGCCGTCGTCGGCTCGTCGGCGATGATCGCGACGGGGTCGCAGCTCAGCGCCATGGCGATCATGGCGCGCTGCAGCTGGCCGCCCGAGAGCTCGTGGGGGTGCGAGGCCGCGATGCGCGCGGCATCCGGCAGCCCGACCGAGGTCAGCAGCTCGCGGACGCGTGCCCGCAGTGCCGCGCCGCGCAGCCCGCGCCGGTGCACCCGGATCGCCTCGGCGATCTGCCGCCCGATCGGGTAGACGGGGTCGAACGCGCTCATCGGCTCCTGGAAGACCGTGCCGATGCGACCGCCGCGCACCGCGCGCAGCTCGGCGGAGGCCGCCCCCACGAGCTCCCGGCCGTCCAGCCGCACCGAGCCGGACACGCGCGCCGTCTCGGGCAGCAGCCCGAGCACGCTCATCGCGGTGACCGACTTGCCCGAGCCCGATTCGCCGACGAGCGCGAGCACCCGCCCCGGGGCGAGGTCGAAGCCGACCGAGTCCACGACCCGGTCGGCCTCGCCGCTGCCGCCGAACGAGACCGAGAGGTCTCGCACGCTCAGGACGGGCGTGACGTCCGCGGGGCTCACTTCCCCAGCGTGACGGTCATGTAGTCCGGGTAGGCGGGGAAGGACGGGATGAAGAAGTTCCCGACCCCCGAGCCGCGCAGGAAGGACTGCTTGGCGTAGATCAGCGGCACGACGGGGGCGTCGGCCATGATCTGCTTGTCGATCGCGGCCCAGTCGGCCTGCGCCTTGGCGGGGTCGACCTCGGCCTGCGCCGCTGCGATCGCGGCGTCGACGGCCGGGTTCTTGTACTGCGACACGTTGAAGTTGCCGTTGCCGATCTGGCTCGAGTCGAACAGCGGCGAGATGTTCGAGTTCGCCGACGGGAAGTCGGGCTGCCAGCTCATCAGCGCGAGGTCGAAGGTCGGGTTGCTCGCGGCGACGTCCGTGTAGAACGAGTTCTGGTCGTCGGGCCGGAGCGTCACGGTGATGCCGATGCGCTTGAGGCCCTGCTGGATGGCCTGCGCCTGCGCGAGCGAGGCGTCGTCGTTCTGGGTGAGCAGCGTGAGCTTGAGGGAGGTCGGGTCCACCCCGGCCTGGCTGAACAGGCTCTTCGCCTTCGCCACGTCGCCCGAGGCATCCGCCGGGTACAGGTCGTAGTCCTGACGGCCGGCGATGCCGGGCGTGATCAGCGTGCTCGCGAGCGTGCCGGCCTGCGGGCCGCCGGTCGCGACGAGGTAGGCCTGCTTGTCGACGGCGTACTCGAGCGCCTGGCGCACCTTCAGGTCCTTCAGCGCGCCGCGCTGCGTGTTGAGCGCGAGGTACTGGATCGGGCCGGCCTGCGAGGTCGCGAGGCGGCTCTTCGCCGAGGCGTTGTGGGTGACGGATGCCAGATCCGCGGCGCCGAGGTACTGCAGGCCGAACGCGTCCGCGTACTGGCCCGTGCCGTTGATCAGGTTCTGCACGGTCGTCGACGGGTTCTGGCTCTCGAGGAAGACGACCTTGTCGGCGGAGGCGGTGCGCACGTCATCCGTCGCCTTCGACCAGTAGGGGTTGCGCACGAGCGTGAGCGACGTGCCGTCGTTGATCGACGCGACCTTGTACGGGCCCGTCGTGATGGGCGCCTTCTTGTAGGCGGCCGGGCTGCCGTTGGACTCCTTCACCGGCGAGAAGGCGGGCATCGAGACGATCCAGGGCCAGTCGCCGAAGGGCTTGTCGAGGTGGAAGACGATCGTCTTCGCGTCAGGGGTCTCGATCGACGCGAGCGACTGCCCGTTGAAGGGGCCCGTGTAGGTGTCGCCGCCGACGAGCAGGGTCTTGTGGTAGCTCAGGCCGCCCTGCAGCTGGTCGCTGAACGAGCGCTCGATGCCGTACTTGATGTCGGCGCTCGTGACGGGGGAGCCGTCGGAGAACTTGAGGCCGCTCTTCAGCGTGTAGGTCCACGTCTTGCCGCCGTCGCTGACCCTGCCGGTGTCGGTCGCCAGGTCGGGCACGACCTTCGCGTCCTTGCCCGGCTGGACATCCCAGGTCGTGAGCCGGCGGTCGAGCAGGCCCAGGGTCGTGGTGGCCAGGTTCTGGCTCGACGCGGGGTCGAGGCTCACGGTGCTGGCGGAGGTCAGGAGGGTCAGGGTGCCGCCGGTCTTCGCGGAGTTCGTGGCTCCGTGCGAGGTGCAGCCCGTGAGGACGAGGGCCGCCGCGACCAGGGCAGCGGCGGTGGCCGTGCTGAATTTGCGCATGACATCCACCCTTGTCCCGCCGCGCGGATTTTGCTTCGCGCATGACGAATCGTTTCGATCGCCGACCGCGGGGGAGGGCATGCGCGGCCCACCGTTTCGACGCGTCGGGTCGCTCACTAAGGTGGGGAACATGGCTGAGAACGGCGTCGTGGCAGGCATCCGCACCGAGGAACTCGATGAGGCGGTGCGGCCGCAGGACGACCTGTTCCGCCACGTCAACGGCAAGTGGCTCGATCGCACCGAGATCCCCGCCGACAAGGCCAGGTGGGGCAGCTTCTATCAGCTCGCGGAAGAGGCCGAGAAGAACGTCCGCGCGATCATCGAGGAATCGCAGACCGCGGAAGAGGGCACCGAGGCGCGGAAGATCGGCGACCTCTACGCGAGCTTCATGGACACCGCGCGCATCGAAGAGCTGGGGGCCACGCCGCTGCACAGCTCGCTCGCGATGGTCGACAACGTGCACTCCATGCCCGACTTCCTGCGCACCGTCGCGCAGTTCGAGCGCAACGGCATCGGCGGCTTCTACCAGCTGTTCGTCGACAACGACCCGGGCGACCCCGAGCGCTACCTCGTGTTCTTCGAGCAGGCCGGCCTGTCGCTGCCCGACGAGAGCTACTACCGGGAAGAGACCTTCGCCGGCATCCGCACGGAGTTCGTCGCGCACGTGCAGCGCATGTTCGAGCTCGCGGGCGTGCCGGATGCCGCGCGCAAGGCCGTGAACGTCTTCACCCTCGAGACCCAGATCGCGAAGCACCACTGGGACAACGTCAAGTCCCGCGACAGCGAGAAGACCTACAACCTCTACCGCTGGGAGGACCTAAAGGGCCTGATCGCGGCCGACGGCGCCGACCTGCAGGTCTGGGCCGACGCGCTGGGGGCGCCGCACCGTGCGCTGCGCGAGGTGGTCATGCGCCAGCCCTCGTTCACCGTGGGCCTCGCGCAGCTGCTCACCTCCGAGCACCTCATCGCCTGGAAGGACTGGCTCGCGTGGCAGTCGATCCACGCCCGCGCGCCGTACCTCAGCGCCGACTTCGTCAACGCGAACTTCGACTTCTACGGCCACACCCTCACCGGGACCCCGCAGCTGCGCGACCGCTGGAAGCGCGGCGTCGGCTTCGTCGAGGGCGGAATGGGCGAGGCCGTGGGTCGCGTGTACGTCGAGCGGCACTTCCCCGAGCAGTCGAAGACGCAGATGGACGCCCTCGTGGCGAACCTCATCGAGGCCTATCGCGATAGCATCCACACGCTGCCCTGGATGAGCGGCGAGACCAAGAAGCGCGCGCTCGAGAAGCTCGCCAAGTTCACGCCCAAGATCGGCTACCCGGCGAAGTGGCGCGACTATTCGAGCCTGCACGTCGACCCGCACGACCTGATCGGCAACGTGCGCGCGGTCGCCGCGTTCGAGTTCCACCGCGAGCTGTCGAAGATCGGCAAGCCGATCGACCGCGACGAGTGGTTCATGACGCCGCAGACCATCAACGCGTACTACAACCCGGGTTTCAACGAGATCGTCTTCCCGGCGGCCATCCTGCAGTTCCCGTTCTTCGACCCGAGCCGCGACGCGGCGGCGAACTACGGCGCGATCGGCGCCGTCATCGGCCACGAGATCGGCCACGGCTTCGACGACCAGGGCTCGAAGTTCGACGGCGACGGCCGTCTCGTCTCGTGGTGGACCGAAGAGGACCGGGCCGCCTTCGAGAAGCTCACCGGCGCCCTCATCGCCCAGTACGACGCGCTCACCCCCGCGCAGCTGTCGGCCGGCGCGCCGCACGTCAACGGCGCGCTCACGATCGGCGAGAACATCGGCGACCTCGGCGGACTCGGCATCGCCTGGAAGGCCTACGTGCGCTCGCTCGGCGGTGCGCCCGCGCCCGAGATCGACGGGCTGAGCGGCGCGCAGCGCTTCTTCCTGTCATGGGCGCAGGCCTGGCAGCAGAAGGGGCGGGATGCCGAGGTCATCCGCCTGTTGACGATCGACCCCCACTCGCCGAACGAGTTCCGCTGCAACCAGATCGTGCGCAACATCGACGAGTTCTACACGGCCTTCGGCGTGACCGAGGCCGATGCGCTCTACCTGCCGAAGGCGTCGCGGGTCACCATCTGGTAGCCGCTGCCGGCGCCGTCAGCACCGCGCCGGCGCCGGGGTCGCGCAGTCGTCAATAAGTCCGCGTTTCGTGACGCTTCGACCGACTTTGTGACGACCGACTCGACTCGTTGCGCGCGAGTCGTCGATTAATGGTGCGAAGGGGTGCCGGTCGTCAATTAATCGACGACCGCGCGTGGGCTGGCGTCGCACGCGTCAGTGCACGAACTCCAGCAGGTCGAGACCGAGGGTGCGCATGCCCTCGACGACGCGCAGCCGCACGGGCAGCGCCGAGTCGTCGAAGTACATCGAGACGGCATACGCCACGCCGCCGCGCGGCCCGCGCAGCACGCCGACCTCGCTGCGCACGCCGGAGTCGCGACCGGTCTTGTTGACGATGAGGATGCCGTGATCGGCACCGCGGTGGGCGAAGGGGTCGAGCCCGAAGGCGCTCGCGACGAGCGTCAGGTCGGCGTTCAGCGACAGCCACTGCACGACCCGCTGGCTCACCTCGCGGCTGACGATCTCGCCGCGGGCGAGAGCCCCGAACAGCCAGGTGAGCTCGGACGCCGAGCCGACGGAGAGCTGCGGCGCGTCATCCGGCCCGCGGTGGTCGCGCACGAGGTCGAGCAGGGCCGTGCGCGTGAGCCCGAGCTGCTCGGTGCGCACGCTCACGGCCTCGAGGCCGATGCGGCGCAGCAGCACGTTGGTGGCGAGGTTGTCGCTCGTCGCGCCGATGAGCGCCGCGAGATCGGCCACGGGCAGGGACGGCACGGCGAGGTGCTGCCACACGCCGGCGGAGCCCACGGCATCCCTCGGCTCGCGATCGAGCAGCGTCAGCCCGCTCAGCCGACCCTGCTCGAGCTGCGCGGCCACCTCGATGAGCAGCAGCACCTTCCCGATCGACGCGGTCGGCATGACCACGTGGTCGTCGACCGAGAACAGCACGCGACCGGATGCCAGATCGACGGCGCGCGCCGAGACCTGCACCCCGGCCAGAGCGAGCTCGGCCAGCGCCTCGAAGCCGCGCTCGAAGGTGTCGGTCGCCTCGGGCCCGCGGTGCCGGCCCTGCTCGGCCGCGGCCTGTCGTGCACGGCGGCCGGACGCCTTCGTTTCGGCGGTGGGGGGCATGGGCGGGGCTCTCTGATGGAACGGCGGAACGACCGCACCCCCCGACCGGTCGAGATGATCATATGCGCCCCCGGCACCCCAGAACGCGTCACATGGACGGCTCGATAGAATCGACCGAATCCCCTGCTCTCGCATGCCCCTCCAGGAGACCGCACCATGGCCGAACCGTCCCGTCTCGACTCCGTCATCTCGCTCGCGCAGCACCGCGGCTTCGTCTTCCAGTCGGGTGAGATCTACGGCGGAACACGGTCCGCGTGGGACTACGGCCCCCTCGGCGTCGAGCTGAAGGAGAACATCAAGCGGCAGTGGTGGAAGACCTTCGTGCGCGGCCGCGGCGACATGGTCGGCCTCGACTCGTCGGTCATCCTGCCGCCCAAGACGTGGGAGGCCTCGGGCCACCTCGCGACCTTCAACGACCCGCTCACAGAGTCGCTCACGACCCACAAGCGCTACCGGGCCGACCACCTCTTCGAGGCCTACGAGAAGGAGCACGGGCACCCGCCTGTGAACGGGCTCAACGACATCCCCGACCCCGACAACCCCAAGGTCGTCGGCAAGTGGACCCCGATCCGCCAGTTCAACGGCATGCTCAAGACCTACCTCGGCGTCGTCGAGGACGAGTCGGGCCTCGCCTTCCTGCGCCCCGAGACCGCGCAGGGCATCTTCACCAACTTCCTGAACGTGCTGCAGACGAGCCGCAAGAAGCCGCCGTTCGGCGTCGGCCAGATCGGCAAGGCGTTCCGCAACGAGATCACGCCCGGCAACTTCATCTTCCGCACGCGCGAGTTCGAGCAGATGGAGATCGAGTACTTCGTGCCGCCGGCCGACGCGGCCGCGCACTTCGACACCTGGGTCGAGGACTGCGTCAACTGGTTCGTCGACCTCGGCGTCTCGCGCGACAGCATCCGTCTCTTCGACGTGCCCGACGGCGACCGCGCCCACTACAGCGACCGCACGATCGACGTCGAGTACGACTTCGGCTTCGAGGGCGAGCCGTGGGGCGAGCTCATGGGCATCGCGAACCGCACCGACTTCGACCTGAAGAGCCACGCCGGCGTCTCGGGCCGCGACCTGTCGTACTTCGACCCGACGACGAACGAGCGCTGGACGCCGTATGTCATCGAGCCGTCGTTCGGTCTCACCCGCTCGCTCATGGCGTTCCTGCTCTCGGCCTACGACGAGGAGCAGGTGACGACAGCCAAGGGCGACACCGAGACCCGCACCGTGCTGCGCCTCGACCCGCGCCTCGCGCCGTTCAAGGTCGCCGTGCTGCCGCTGTCGAAGAAGGACACGCTCACGCCCTTGGCCCAGCGCATCGCCGACGAGCTGCGCGGCGAGTGGAACGTCGACTACGACGAGACGCAGGCCATCGGCCGCCGCTACCGCCGCCAGGACGAGATCGGCACGCCGTTCTGCGTCACGGTCGACTTCGACTCGCTCGAGGACGACGCCGTGACCGTGCGCGACCGCGACACCATGCAGCAGGAGCGCGTGCCCGTCGCCGGGCTCAAGGCGTACCTGGCCGAGCGCCTCGTCGGGGCGTGACCCGCGCCCGTTCGTCGGGCACAAAACCTACTGTGGGGCATATCGATTCGCCCGAATCGATATGCCCCACAGTAGGTTTTGTGCCCGACAGCCCGGGCGGCGGAAGCTCAGGCCGAAGCCAGGCTGCTACGCGCGCGCCTGCCACTCCGCCTTGGTGATGGCGTAGATGGCCACGTCGTGCCACTCGCCGTCGACGACCTCGCGCTCCTTCAGCAGCGCCTCCTGGCGCATGCCGTGGATGCCGCAGAGGCGGGCGGACGCCTCGTTGCGGGCATCCAGCTCGGCATAGACACGGTGCGCGCCCATCTGGTCGAACGCGAGGTCGATGACGGCCTTGGTCGCCTCGGTCGCGAGGCCGCGACCGTGGATCGCGGGGTGGAACACCCAGCCGATCTCGAACTGCGCGTTGCGGATGCTCTTGGCGAAGAGGGCCACGTCGCCGATCTCGCCGCCCTGCGAGCCGTCGGCCTGCTTGAACTCGACGGACCAGGCGAGCCCGTCGCCCTTGTTCTCGATGCGGGACGACTGCACGAGGCGCTTCGAGGCAGCGCCGTTGCTCGACTCCTCGTCGTGGTCGCGCACCTCCCAGCGCAGGTACTTGACGACCTTCTTCGCGAGCGCGAAGTCGCTGTGCGCGGCGGTGGCCTCGTCGACGGTGAGGGGCCTGAGCACGAGACGATCCGTCGTGACGATGCAGGCGTCGAACGGCACGGTGGCCGGGGCGGGCTGGTCGATGGTGTCGGTCATGGCGCTCCCTCCGGGTGGGTCCCTCCCCACCCGCGACCAGCCTAGGCGCTTTCCCGGCCGCCCTCTGCCACGTTGCTTCCTGCACCGAAACGATCGTTTGTCTCAACGGATGTCTCAGCCGCGGAGACCCCGAAGACGGCCGCGACACCGTCGATGAAGGCGTCCGCATCGCCGTCGCGGGCGAGCTCGCGCGCCTTGACGCTCGGCGTGTGCAGCAGCGCGCCGACGAAGTGGCGCAGGGCGCGCTCGATGTCGGCGGACGCCTCGCGCTTCGCGTTCCGCGCGATCTCGGCCTCGAGCTGGGCGAAGACGTGCCGGCGCAGCGCGACCACGGCGGGCTCGACCTCGCGCTCGGCCGACTTGGCCGCGAACTCGGCCGCGGCGGTGCCGACGATGGCGTGCGCGTTCTCGGTCGCCTGCAGCTCTTCGAGCGGGGCGTGCAGAGAGATGGTCTCGAGGTCGAGCAGCTCGACGCGCTCGAGGTCGGCGACGGCGGGCTCGACGTTGCGGGGCAGGCCGAGGTCGACCACGAGCAGGCGCGAGGCATCCTCTCGCTCGGCCATCGCCTCGCCCACGATCGCGCCCGTCACGACGATCTCGGGCGAGACGGTGCAGGTGATGACGAGGTCGGCGGCGGCGACCGCGGCGGTCAGACCGTGCGCGGGCACGGATGCGATCTCGTGCTTGAGGGCGAAGGCCTCGGCGCGACCGGTGCGGCTCCAGACGGCGACGTCGGTCGCGCCGCGGTCGCGGAGGGCGGCGAGGGATGCCGCGGCATACCGCCCGGTGCCGACGAGCACGACGCGCACCTGCGACCAGTCGGCGAACCGGCTCGCGGCGAGGTCGAGCGCGAGGCGCACCATGGAGCGCCCCTGGGTCATCAGCCCCGTGTGGTTCTTGACGCCGCGGCTCGTGCGGCTCGCGCCCTGGAACAGACGCTCGAGGTCGTGCGTGACGGTGCCGCTGCGCCGCGCGCCGATGTAGGCGCGGCGCACCTGGCCGGCGATCTCGCCCTCGCCGATGACGACCGACTCGAGGCCGCTTGAGACGGAGAAGAGATGGGAGGCGACCGCGTCGCCCGCGATCAGGTCGCTCGAGGCGCCGAGCTCGCCGGCATCCACCCCGACGGCCTCGCTGACGAGCGAGATGAAGCCCGCCGCCGCGTTCTCGCGCAGCTCGAGGGCGTCGAGATCGACGTCGAGGTAGGCCTCGAAGCGGTTGCAGGTCGCGAGCACGACCGAGCCCTTGACCGCGGACTGCGCGCCGATGGCCTCGGTCACTGCCCCGGCCCCGCGCTCGAGGCGCTCGAGCATGTCGAAACCGGCGTTGCGGTGACTCGACGAGAAGCAGAACAGCACTCAGAAAGATTACTTGCAGTGGCTGAAAGAATGTGATGGTGACCGATGCGACCGCGGTGCCCCCGCTCATCTCCGCCTACCGCGGCATCCGCCCCGAATCCACGCCCGTCTGGTTCATGCGCCAGGCCGGCCGCTCGCTGCCCGAATACCGCGAGCTGCGCGCCGCGCACTCCGACCTCGGCATGCTCGACACGTGCCTCGACGCCGAGCTCGCGTCCGAGATCACGCTGCAGCCCGTGCGCCGGCACGACGTCGACGCGGCCATCTTCTACAGCGACATCGTCATTCCGCCGAAGCTCGCGGGCGTCGACGTCGAGATCGTCGGCGGCCGCGGCCCCGTCTTCGCCACGCCCGTGCGCACGGCGGCGGATGTCGCGGCGCTGCCGACCCTGACCCTTGAGCAGCTCGCCCCGATCACGGCCGCCGTCACGCGCACGGCCCGCGGCCTCGCGGCGATCGGCGACGGCACGAAGCCCCTCATCGGCTTCGCGGGCGCGCCCTTCACCCTCGCGGCCTACCTCGTCGAGGGCGGCCCCTCGAAGGAGCACCTCGCGGCCCGCACCCTGATGCACGCCGACCCCGACGCGTGGCGCGCGCTCATGGACTGGGCGGCGGATGTCTCGGGCCTGTTCCTGCGCGCGCAGGTGCTCGCGGGCGCCTCGGCGGCCCAGCTCTTCGACTCGTGGGCCGGCTCGCTCTCGCTCTCCGACTACGTCACGCACGTCGCGCCGGCCTCGGCGCGGGCGCTCGCGCACATCAGCGACCTCGGGGTGCCGAAGGTGCACTTCGGCGTCGGCACCGGCGAGCTGCTGCCCGCCATGCGCGACATCGGCGCCGACGTCGTGGGCGTCGACTGGCGCATCCCGCTCGACGAGGGCGTCCGGCGCCTCGGCGGCAACGTCCCCGTGCAGGGCAACATCGACCCGGCGCTGCTGGCGGCGCCCTGGCCGGTGCTCGAGGCGCATGTGCGCGACGTGCTGCGTCGCGGGGAATCCGCACCCGCCCACGTGCTCAACCTCGGGCACGGCGTGCCGCCCGAGACCGACCCGACCACGCTCACCCGCATCGTCGAGCTCGTGCGCGCCGTCGACGCCGAGCGGCGGAGCGGCGGCGCCCGGTGACCGACGCGTCCGGCCCCGAGGACGGGCTCGCCCACCTCATCAACGACGACCCGACGCGCGTCGTCGTCATCGGCGGCGGCATGGGCGGCCTCGTCGCGGCCCGCGACCTCGCGCGCCCCGGCTTCGAGGTCACGCTGCTCGAGGCATCCGACCGCTTCGGCGGCTCGGTGCAGCGTCAGGACCTGACGCTCGCCGACGGCGCGCAGGTGACGGTGGACGCCGGCGCAGAGAGCTTCGCGACCCGCGGCGGCCACGTGGCCGCCTACCTCGAAGAGCTGCACCTCACCGATCAGGTCGTGCAGCCGAACCCGGCCGGCGCGTGGCTGCAGCTGCCCGACAAGGCCGTGCCGATGCCGAAGGGCGGGCTGCTCGGCATCCCGTCGTCGCCGCTCTCGACCGACGTGATCGCGGCCATCGGCTGGGGCGGGGCGCTGCGTGCGTACCTCGACCGCCTGCTGCCGCCGCTGAAGATCGGGGACGAGCGCAATCTCGGCCGCCTGGTCTCGCGCCGCATGGGCCGGGCCGTGCTCGAGAACCTCGTCGCGCCGGTGACGACCGGCGTCTATTCGGCCTCGCCCGACCAGCTCGACGTCGCGATCGCGGCGCCCGGCCTCAGTCGCGCGCTCACGCGCATGGGCTCGCTCTCGGGCGCTGTCGACGAGCTGCGCGCCGGCGGGCCCTCGAAGGCGGGTTCGGCGGTCGGCGGAATCACGGGCGGCATGTGGCGGCTGCCCGAGGCGATCGCGGCGGATGCCACCCGCCGCGGCGCCGTGCTGCAGACGGGTGCACGCGTCACCGCGATCACGCCCGTTGCCGAGCAGGAATCCGGGCAGCCGGGTTCCGCCGAGCACGGCTCCGCCGAGCAGGAGGCGGCCGAGCCCGCCCTCACCGATCCGGAGGCGCCGGCCGAGCGCAGCCCCGCGCGCTTCCTCGTCCACGTCGCCGGGCGGAGCGAGCCGATCGAGGCCGACGCCGTGCTCATCGACACCCCCTCGGCGCAGGCGCTGCCGCTGCTGGCATCCCTCTCGCCCGAGTTCGACGCCCTCGCGAAGGCGCCGTGGCCCGACGCGACGAGCGTCGAGCTCGTGACGCTCGTGCTCGATGCGCCCGCGCTCGACGCGGCCCCGCGCGGCACGGGCATGCTCGTCTCCGAGCGCGTCGACCCCGGGTTCTGCACGGCCAAGGCGCTCACGCACTCGAGCGCGAAGTGGCCGTGGCTCGCCGCACAGCTCGCGCCGGGCCGCCATGTGGTGCGGCTGTCGTACGGTCGTGCCGGCCGCGAGAGCGGTGCGGGGGATCAGCCGGATGCCGCGCTCCGGGCCCGCGCGCTGCAGGACGCCGCCGCACTCCTGAATATTCCTCTTTCGGAATCCCAGCTGGTCGGATTCGGTCGCGTGAGGTGGTCGAACGCCCAGCCGCTGGCCGCCGTCGGGCAGCAGCAGCGTCTCGCCGCGCTCGCCGCCGCGGTCGGGCAGGTGCCCGGTCTGGAGGCCACCGGAGGCTGGATCGCGGGCACCGGCCTCGCGTCCGTCGTTCCCCACGCGAGGGAGGCGGCGGCGCGCCTGCGTGGGCTAAGGTGGCGAAAGCTGACGGAAACCGAGTCGCGAACCGATTGACGCGAGGCCATCCAGACGGCCTCACATCACCGAGATCACGGGGGTGACGATGAAGGGCAAGCTGCTTTTCGCCGCAGGACTGGCCGCAGGTTACGTGCTCGGAGCGCGTGCCGGCCGGAAGCGTTACGACCAGATCGCGGGGGCCGCCAACAAGGTGTGGCAGAGCCCCGGCATCCAGAAGCAGGTCCACGCCGCTCAGGACTTCGCGGCCGCCCGCGTGGGAGATATTCCCGGAGCGGTATTCGACGGGGCGCGCAAGCTCGCGACCGGCGCGATCAACACCGCGCAGGCCAAGGCGAACGAGCGGGCGCAGGCGGCCAGGGCCGCATCGCAGGCCTCCGCCGCCCAAGCGGCCCAGGCCGCGGCAGCCCGCGCGGCTCGCGCCGAGGAGGCGGCCGAGGCCGAATCGGAGTCCGAGCCGCTCACCGCCGACCCCGACGTGCAGAATTAGCCCATGGCACAGGGGGCGCGTTCTCTTGCGGAGCTCGTGAGCGAGCTGCCGCAGCTGTTCATCGGGCTGCTCAAGGCCGAGGTGAACCAGCTCAAGGCCGAGCTGATCGCCAAGGCCAAGATGGCGGGCATCGGCGCGGGTCTCTTCGCCGGCGCCGCGGTGCTCGCCCTGCTGCTCGTGCCCGTGCTGGTCGCGGCGGCGATCCTGGCGTTCTGCCTGATCCTGCCGCCGTGGGCCGCCGCACTCGTGGTGGCGGGCATCCTGCTCGTGCTCATCATCGTGCTGGTGCTGCTCGGCATCGTCTTCTTCAAGAAGATCGGCTCGGCTGCGCCCGAGCGCACGATCACCAGCATCAAGAGCGATGTGGACGCCGTGAAGGGTGTTGGCGACTATGACTTCTGAATCCGGTGCAGCACAGTTCAGCGCACAGGGCCTGCCGCAGGAGACCGAGGTCGAGCGCGCCCGCGCCGAGCTCGTCGCCGCTCTGACCGAGCTCGAGGACAAGGTCAACGTCCCGAAGAGGATCCGGCGCCTGCGCGAGGAGGAGCCGGGGAAGCTCTACGCGGCGGTGTCCGCGGTCGGCGCCGTGGCGGCCGGCATCCTCGCCCTCGGCATCGTGGCGATCGCGCGCCGGAGGTAGCGCGGCCCGGAGGCTAGGCAGCGCGCTGGGCGCGGCGCTTCCACGAGATGATCAGCGCCTCGAGCTGGGCGTTCGAGAACGTCGCCGGGTGGTGGGCGAGGGCATCAGCGAACTCGGCCCGCTCGGTGGTCGAGAGCCCGCTGCTCCAGGGGAAGGCGAGCAGCATCTGCTCGGGCCCAGTGAGGTGCTCGACGAACTCGATCTTCTTCCGGCGGCGGGGACGGCGGACAGGCTTCGGCGCTCCGCCAATGTTCTGTGGGGTGCGTTCGGTGCTCATAACGACGTGGATAACGCGCGCTCCGTCGCGTTTATTCGACGGATGCCCCGCGTTCGCTGAGCGCGCACACAGAGTTACCCGAATGTGATGCCCGAGGAGTGCTCGCGATTTTTGCGCAGGGCACTTCCGGGGCGAGACTGGACGGCATGACGAACTCGGCAGCTTCGGGGGCGGCATCCGCTCCGACCGTTCTCTCCTCGGACACCGAAGCTCCTCAGCCCGACGGGTACGCGCTCTGGGTAGTGCTGCGTCGCAACCCCGCCGCCCCGGTCGAGGCATCCGTCGACACCGCTGAGAAGGTCGCCGAGATCGACGCGGTCGTCGCCCGCGCGGCCGAGCGCGGCGTCACCGCCCGCGGCTTCTACGACGTGTCGGGCCTCAAGGCCGACGCCGACCTCATGTTCTGGATCTGGGGCACGACGCCCGAAGACCTGCAGGCCGTCGCGCGCGAGCTGCGCCGCACCGCCCTGCTCACGAACCTGCTCCCGACGTGGAACGCCATGGGCGTGCACCGCGCCGCGGAGTTCAACAAGGCCCACATTCCGGGGTTCCTCCGCGGCAAGGACGCCAAGCAGTGGATCACGGTCTACCCCTTCAACCGCAGCTACGACTGGTACCTGCTGCCCGACGAGGACCGGCGACGCATGCTCGCCGATCACGGCCGCAAGGGCGCGGCCTTCTCGGGTGTGCTGGCCAACACGATCGCCGCGTTCGCGCTCGGCGACTACGAGTGGCTGCTGCCGATGGAGGCCGACGAGCTGTCGGACCTCGTCGACATGATGCGTGAGCTGCGCTACACCGAGGCGCGCCTGCACGTTCGTGAAGAGGTGCCGTTCTTCACCGGCCGTCGCATCGCCACGCAGGAGATCCCGGAGGTTGTTTCTTGACCGCATTCGATGCACTCCTGCTGTCGAGCTTCGGCGGCCCCGAAGGTCAGGACGACGTCCTGCCGTTCCTGCGGAACGTGACCGCCGGCCGCGGCATCCCCGATGAGCGGCTCGAAGAGGTCGCCCACCACTACCGCCACTTCGGCGGCATCAGCCCGATCAACGCGCAGAACCGCGAGCTGAAGGCGGCCCTCGAGGCCGAGCTCGCGAAGCGCGGCATCGCGCTGCCGGTCTACTGGGGCAACCGCAACTGGGCGCCGTATTTCACGGACGTCGTGGCGGATGCCGCGGCCGCCGGCCACACGCGGCTGCTCGCGCTCGTGACGAGCGCCTACACGTCGTACTCGGGCGTCGGCCAGTACCGCGAGGACTTCGAGAAGGCCCTCGCCGAGAACGGCCTGACCCAGACCGCGTCGATCGACCGCATCCGCGAGTTCTTCGACCACCCCGGCTTCGTCGCCCCGCTCGTCGAGGGCACGCAGGCGGCCGTGAAGCGGCTGACGGATGCCGGGCACAACCCCGCGGGCATCCGCATTCTGTTCTCCACCCACTCCATTCCGAACGTCGCCGCCAAGGCGAGCGGCCCCGAGTTCGGCGAGGGCGGCGCGTACGTCGCCCAGCACGAGGCCGTCGCGGCCGTGATCGCGAACGAGGCCGCACCCGGTGTGGCCTGGCAGCTCGTCTACCAGTCGCGCTCGGGCGACCCGCGCGTGCCCTGGCTCGAGCCCGACATCAACGACGTGATCGCCGACCTGCGCGATGAGGGCCTGCGCGACCCGGACAACGCGGCGACCGCCGTCGTGGTCGTGCCCTTCGGCTTCGTGAGCGACCACATGGAGGTCCTGTGGGACCTCGACAACGAGGCCAAGGCGTCGGCGGAAGAGGCCGGCTTCGGCTTCGAGCGCGTCGCGACCTCGGGTGTGCACCCCGCTTTCGTCGCGGGCCTCGTCGATCTCGTCGAGGAGCGCCTGAACGACGTGCCGCGCGAGCAGCGCCCCCACGTCACGCCGCTCGGCCCCTGGCCCGATCACGCGCCCGTCGGCACCTACCTCGCGCCGGACCTTCCCGCCGCGACCGCCGGGGCGACCGCCTGATGTCGGACACGATCCGCGTCGGCACCCGCGGCAGCGCACTCGCGCTGGCGCAGTGCGGCCAGATCGCCGCGGAGCTGAGCCGGGCATCCGGCGTCGCCCACGAGCTCGTCACCGTCACGACGCACGGCGACGTCTCGACCGCGAATCTCGCGCAGCTGGGCGGCACGGGCGTCTTCGTCACCGAGCTGCGGCAGAAGCTGCTCGACGGCGAGGTCGACGTGATCGTGCACTCCCTCAAGGACCTGCCGACGGCCGCGTTCCCGGGGCTCGTGATCGCGGCGACGCCGAAGCGGGCGGATGCCAGGGACGTGCTCGTCGCGCGTGACGGCCTCACGCTCGAGACGCTGCCCGAGGGCGCGCTGGTCGGAACCGGGTCACCGCGGCGCATCGCGCAGCTGAAGGCCGTGCGGCCCGACATCCGGCTCGCCGAGAACTTCCGCGGCAACATCGACACTCGCATCGGGCGCGTGACCTCGGGCGAGCTCGACGCCGTCATCCTCGCCGCCGCGGGCGTCGACCGCCTGGGCCGCGGCACCGAGCCGACCGAGCGCTTCTCGCTCACCGACTGGCCGACGGCCCCGGGCCAGGGCGCCCTCGCGATCGAGGCCCGGGCGGATCTGAGCTCCGACGGCACGGCCTTCGCCCGCGCGCTGAACGCCGGGCTCATCAAGGTCGACCACGCCACGACGCGCGCGACGGTGCGCGCCGAGCGTGACGTGCTCGCCGGGCTCGAGGCAGGCTGCGCCGCGCCGGTCGCGGCGCACGCGCTGGTCGACGACGGCATGCTGTTCCTGACCGCGACCGTGTACTCGACCGACGGCGCCACGTCGCTCACGGCGAGCCACGCCGCCGTGCTCGACTCGACGTCGGCCGCCGACATGCTCACCGCGGCCGGCGAGGTCGCGCAGCGCGCGGTCGACGAGCTGCTCGCCGCCGGCGCCAAGGAGCTCGCATGAGCGAGCAGCGCGGCGACAAGCCGCTGACCGGCTGGCGCGTGCTCGTGCCTCGCGGCGGCCCCTGGGGCGACACCGTGGCCGCCGACCTGCGCGCGCAGGGCGCCCAGCCCGTCGTCGCGCCCATGATCAACTTCGCGCCGGCGGCCGACGCCGAGCTCGTGACGCGCGCGCTCGAGCGCCTCGCCGACGAGCAGTACGACTGGCTGACCGTGACGAGCGCCACGACGGTCGACGTGCTGTCGAGCTATCGCGCCGTCATCCCCGCCTCGACCCGCATCGCGGCCGTCGGCGAGACCACCTCGGCCGCTCTCGTCGCCGCCGGCTATCACGTCGACCTCGTGCCCGCCGAGGACAACTCGGCCCGCGGCCTGCTCGCCGAGTGGGAAGCCGCGACCGAGGGCGCCGCGAACCTGCGCGTGCTCACGCTGCGCTCGGAGATCGCGAAGCCGACCCTCACCGAGGGGCTCGTCGCCCTCGGGCACCGCGTCGACTCGGTCGTCGCGTACCGCACCGTGGGCGTGCCGGTCGCCGAGAAGATCGTCGCCGATGTCCGGGCGGGCTCGATCAACGCGATCATGGTCACCTCGGGCTCGGTCGCCGAGCAGGTCGCCGCGCAACTCGGCCCGATCCCGTCGGGCACGCTGATCGCGGCGATCGGGCCGCAGACCGCGCGGGATGCCGAGGGCTACGGCCTGCACGTCGACCTCATCGCCGCCGACCGCACGGCCGACTCGCTCATCGACGCGGTGGTGCGCGCTTCGCGGGTGGATCTGTAGGGAACCCGCTGCCCGCGGCATCCTGCGGGACGCGATGTGCCACGGCGCGCCGGGTGGCGCTGCCGACACGCCGACCCCCGCATCACCATGCGTCCGCGGGGGCTCCGGCGCCTTCATAGTCTGAAGCGGTGGATTCCTGGCAAGCCCGACTTCTCGCCCAGATCCGGCGTGGATTGCCGGCAGGCAGTGCCGCTCAACCGTATGGATCATTCCTCGAGCCGGCGAGCATGGATCGATGGAGTGATCTCGACCTCCGCATCACGCTTGCTCGACCGGTGCAGGTGTCGGAGCTGGTCGCCGCACCGCTGTGGGCATGGCAGGAATCCGTCGGCGAGGACGGGCAGCGATTGCGTCTCGTGTTCGCAGACGGTCGCCGTGTGGATGCCATCGTCAGCGTCAGCCGGATCGCATTGCCCGAGCCCTCCGCCGACAACGCGATCCGATTCGACGGGGCGCTCGCCGCGGCGCGCCTGGGGCGCGGCAACGACCTCATCGGGGTGCACCTGGTTCTCGGCATCCTGCGCGAGGCGCTGGTGCAGGCGATGCTGCTCGCCGACCGCGACGAACGGTCGGCCCATCACCGGCACGGCAGCCCGTTCGACGCCCGGGCGGCGGACGTCACGGCTGTGCTCAACGCAGCCTCGGGGCCGCAGCTCGCGATGGAGGCATGCCGCATCTACGGCGAATGGCGCCGCGAGCTCGAGCCGGCATACACACCGGACTGGACGGCACTGGCCGAGATCATCGGGCCGGAGTGAGCCCAGGGATGCTGCCCGTGGCATCCTGCGGGACGCGATTTGCCACGGCGCGCCGGGTGGCGCTGCCGACACGCCGACCACCTCGTCAGATTGCGTCCGCCGGGCCTCCATTCGCTGCGCTCAGTCGACCGGCGGAGCGGGCTGCGCTCAGTCGACCGGCGGAGCAGGCCGCGCACAGTCGACCGTCGGGAATCGCGAATAGGCTCGATCCGTGAGTGACGTGCTGCATCCCCGTGTCCGCCCGCGTCGTCTCCGCACCAGCCCGGCCATGCGCCGACTGGTGGCCGAGACCCGGCTCCACCCCGCCGAGCTGATCCTGCCGATGTTCGTCCGCGAGGGTGCATCCGAGGCGATCCCCGTGGGCAGCATGCCGGGCGTCGTGCAGCACTCGCTCGACTCGTTCAAGGCGGCGCTCGCGGATGCCGCGGCCGCCGGCATCGGCGGCGTGAACCTGTTCGGCGTGCCCGAGCACCACGACGCGACCGGCTCGGGTGCGACCGACCCCGACGGCATCCTCAACGTCGCCGCCGCGATCGCCCGGCAGGAGGTCGGCGACGCGCTCGTCATCCAGACCGACCTGTGCCTCGACGAGTTCACCGACCACGGGCACTGCGGCGTGCTCGACGCCGACGGCCGCGTCGACAACGACGCGACGCTCGTGCGCTACGCCGAGATGGCGGTCGCGCAGGCCGCGGCCGGCGCGCACCTCGTCGCACCGAGCGGCATGATGGACGGCCAGGTCGCCGTGATCCGCGAGGCACTCGACGCGGCCGGGTTCGCCGACACAGGCATCCTCGCCTACTCGGCCAAATACGCGAGCGCCTTCTACGGCCCGTTCCGCGAGGCCGTCGACAGCCAGCTGCAGGGCGACCGCCGCACCTACCAGCAGGACCCGGCCAACCGCCGCGAGGGCCTGCGCGAGGCGACGCTCGACCTCGCCGAGGGCGCCGACATCGTCATGGTGAAGCCCGCGATGGCCTACCTCGACGTGCTCGCCGACGTCGCCGCGGTCTCCGACGTGCCGGTGTGGGCGTATCAGGTGTCGGGGGAGTACGCCATGGTCGAGGCCGCCGCCGCCAACGGCTGGATCGACCGCGATCGCGCGATCCTCGAGACGCTCACCGGCATCCGCCGCGCGGGCGCCGACGCCGTGCTGACCTACTGGGCGGTCGAGGCCGCCACCCGCCTGCTCGACCGCTGACCGCGCCCGCCGCGCCGACCCCTGGGGCTCAAGTGACCACCACGAACGAACCGACCCGTGCCACCACCAACGACGAGGCGTTCGACCGCGCCCGGCGCGTCATCCCCGGCGGCGTCAACTCGCCCGTGCGCGCCTACCGCTCGGTGGGCGGCGCGCCCCGCTTCCTGACCTCGGCCAGCGGCGCCTATGTGACCGACGTCGAGGGCCGCGAGTACGTCGACCTCGTCGCGTCGTGGGGCCCCGCGATCCTGGGGCACGCGCACCCCGAGGTCGTTCGGGCGGTGCAGGATGCCGCGAGCCGCGGCCTCTCGTTCGGCGCCACGACCCCCGCCGAGACGGAGCTCGCCGAGCTCGTGATCGCCCGGCTGGGGGGCGGCACCGAGGCGGGCGGCCTGGTCGACGAGATCCGCCTCGTCTCGACCGGCACCGAGGCGACCATGACCGCGATCCGGCTGGCGCGCGGCTTCACGGGCCGGCCCCTGCTGATCAAGTTCGCGGGGCACTACCACGGGCACTCCGACGGGCTGCTGGCCGAGGCGGGCTCGGGCGTCGCGACGCTGGCGCTGCCCGCGTCGGCGGGCGTGCCTGAGGCGATCGCCGCGCACACCCTCGTGCTGCCGTACAACGACCTCGCCGCCGTGCGCGCCGCGTTCGAGGCGCACCCGGGCGACATCGCGGCCGTGATCGTCGAGGCCGCCGCCGCCAACATGGGCGTCGTCGCGCCGCAGCCCGGCTTCAACAGGGCGCTGACCGAGCTCGCGCACGAGTTCGGCGCGCTCGTGATCCTCGACGAGGTGCTCACGGGCTTCCGAGTGAGCGACCGCGGCTGGTGGGGCATCGACGGCGCCGGCGACGACGGCTACCGGCCCGACCTCGTCACCTACGGCAAGGTCATCGGCGGCGGCATGCCGCTCGCCGCGCTCGGCGGCCGCCGCGAGGTCATGGAGCACCTCGCCCCCGTCGGCCCGGTGTACCAGGCGGGCACCCTGTCGGGGAACCCGCTCTCGGTCGCCGCGGGCCTCGCGACGCTGCGCCTCGCCGACGGTGCGGTCTACGACCGGCTGTACCGCGCGAGCGAGACCCTGCAGCGCGAGGTCTCGGCCGCGCTCGCCGCCGAGGGCGTCGCGCACACGATCCAGCGCGCCGGCAACCTGTTCTCGGTGCTGTTCGCGCCGGCGCCGGCCGTGGACTACGCCCAGGTGCAGGCGCAGGAGGCGTTCCGCTTCGGGCCGTTCTTCCACGCCATGCTCGAGCAGGGCGTCGCGCTGCCGCCGAGCGTGTTCGAGGCGTGGTTCGTCACGGCCGCCCACGACGACGCGGCGATCACGCGCATCGTCGAGGCGCTTCCGGTCGCCGCGCGCGCGGCGGCCCAGGCATCCGCAGTCTGACTCGCCGGTCGTCACTCGCGCACAGTGCGGAAGCTTTGCACCGTGCACATGTGACGACCCGGCAGCGGGCCCGTCAGGCGGTCGTCACCTGCGCACAGTGCAGACGGCCCCAACCGTGCGCAAGTGACGACCGGAGTTTCCGTGCGGGGCATGGGGAACACGGCAGACTAGGCACATGGCCGATCTGCACGTGCACCGCGACCGCCTCGAAGTCCGGCTGACCCGGGCCGAGAAGGCGCTCGCCTTCCGCCGCCACGATCTGGTCATCCCGCGCTCGGCGATCCGCTCGGTCGCCATCACGCAGGACCCGTGGATCTGGATCCGCGGCGTGCGGGTGCCCGGCGCCGGCATCCCGCTCACGCTCGCCATCGGCACGTGGAAATACCACGGCGGCAAGGACTTCCTGATCGTGAAGGGCAAGTCGCGCCCCGCCGTGGTCGTCGACATCGAGCAGAGCCGTGACGCCGTGAGCGAGGGTGAGGATGCCCCGGCCGTGGCCGACGGCTACGACCGCGTCATCCTCTCGACCAAGCACGCGACCGCGCTCGTCGAGGCCTTGCGCGAGCCGGGTGCGACGGCCGAGGTCTCGACCGACTCGTAAGGCGTCTCGATCTCCATTCGCCGCAAGCGGCTCAGTCGATCAGCGGGGTGCGGCGGGCCCGTGGATCGGCTGAGCGCAGCGGACGGAGACCGCCGGCGCGACTAGAGCGCCGAGATCGTCCAGCCGGCGGTGTGCGCAGCGCCGGGCTGCAGCACGACCAGGTCGGTGCCCGAGTTGAACGCGTCGGGCGGGCAGGTCATCGGCTCGACGGCGAGGCCGAGGCGGCCGAGCTCGGGCTCGAGCGGCTTGTCGGCGGTGTGCACCTGCACCCACGGGCAGGCCGCGTCCCACGAGATGGCGACGCCGGTGCCGTCCGCGGCGCGGACCTCAACGGCGGTGCGGCCCGCGGCATCCCGCGTCAACGAGGTGAACGCGTGGTCGATGAAGACCGAGCCGATCGCGCGCGACTCGCGGAAATCCCACGCGCCGTCGTTGGCGAGGGCGACGGATGCCACGCCGACGGGCAGCAGCCTGTCCTCGGTGACCTCGAGCACGTCGTCGGCCGGCAGCAGCAGCGACCAGTCGTCGACTCGGCCCGGGCCGGCGAGCAGGTAGGGGTGCGGGCCGGTGCCCCAGGGCGCGGCGTCCGCACCCGAGTTCGACCCGGTGATCGACGAGAACAGGCCGTTCTCGGTGAGCTCGAACACGACCTCGACGTCGACGCGGTGCGGGTAGCCCGGCTGAGCGACGATCGTGGCGCCGAGGGTGACGCGCGAGGGCGTCTGCTCGATCGCGCCGAAGTCGAGCCACGAGGCGAGGCCGTGCAGGGCGTTGCCGCGCTCTGGCTCGGTGAGCGCGACCTGCTGGCGGGCCCCCGCGAAGGTGTAGCGGCCGTCGGCGACGCGGTTCGGCCACGGCGCGAGCGACGCGCCGCGGAACGCCGGGCGCACCTCGTCGGCGGCGAACGGCACGACGAGATCGCGGCCGCGATGCGTCAGCGACCGCAGCGTCGCGCCGATCGAGGCGATGGTCGCGGCGTAGTCGCCGAAGCGGAGTTCGTACTGAGTGCCGGAAAGGGGGCGCGTCATGACGCCAGGCTATCGGGCGGGGCGGTCGGGGCGCCGACCGCGGTCGTGGTCGCATTCCTGCTAAGCGATACCAATAAAATGCGCGGGATGCCGGTTACCAACCCGACCCTGATCATGATCCCCACGTACAACGAGCGTGAGAACGTGGAGTGGATCGTCGGTCGCGTGCGCGCCGCGCAGCCCGACGTGCACGTGCTCGTCGTGGACGACAACTCCCCCGACGGCACCGGTGCGCTCGCCGATGCGATGGCCGCCGCCGACCCGAACGTGCACGTCATGCACCGGCAGGGGAAGGACGGGCTCGGCAAGGCGTACATCGCCGCCATGCGCTGGGGCCTCGAGCGCGGCTACGAGGTGCTCGTCGAGCTCGACGCCGACGGGTCGCACCAGCCCGAGCAGCTCGGCCGCCTGCTCGAGCGCACCGTAGACCACGAGCTCGTGCTCGGCTCGCGCTGGGTGCCGGGCGGCAAGGTGGAGAACTGGCCGTGGTACCGGCAGGCGATCTCGCGCACCGGCAGCGCCTACGCCCGCACCGTGCTCGGCCTCGGCGTGCGGGACGTGACGGGCGGGTACCGGGCGTTCCGGGCATCCGCCCTCGCCAAGATCGACCTCGACGAGGTGCAGAGCCACGGCTACGCCTTCCAGGTCGACATGCTCACGCACGCGGTGCGCGCCGGCGTCTCGGTCGTCGAGGTGCCGATCACGTTCGTCGAGCGCGAGCGCGGGCACTCGAAGATGTCGCTCGGCATCGTCGCCGAGGCCATGGCCCGCGTGACGTGGTGGGCGCTCACCGGGCGCGGGGCTGTGCGCGGCGGCCGCCGCTGAGCCTGCCGGATCGGGGCCGTGCCTCGTAGGCTCGGGTCATGACCGAAAAGTGGCACGACCCCTATGAGGAGCTCGCGCAGCTGCGCGAGTTCGGCACCTTCACCGTCACGAGCTCATCCGTCGACCACGGCCAGCCGATCGCGGCCGTGCACCGCTCGCCCGGGCAGGGCGGCAGCTCGGTGTCGCCGCAGCTGTCCTGGACCGGCTTCCCGGCCGAGACGAAGAGCTTCGCGGTCACGCAGTTCGACCCCGACGCCCCGACCCAGTCGGGCTTCTGGCACTGGTCCGTCTTCAACATCCCCGCCTCGGTGACCTCGCTCGACGAGAACGCGGGCGCAGAAGGCGGCGCGAACCTGCCTGCGGGTGCGCGGATGCTGCGCAACGAGCTCGGCCAGCGCGCGTACACCGGCGCCGAGCCGCCCGCCGGCACCGGCACGCACCGCTACTTCACGGTCGTGCACGCAGTGGATGTCGCCGAGCTCGAGATCCCTGAGGACGCGAGCCCCGCCATCCTCGGCTTCAACCTGCACTTCCACACGCTGGCGCGCGCGATCATCGTGCCGACCGCCACCTCGGAGGACTGGAAGTAACCTCCGGCTCACACCCGTCGGGCACTTTTTCTACTGTGGGGCATATCCAGGCCAGGGCCCGGGTATGCCCCACAGCAGGTTCTGTGCCGCACGGCGTCCGGGCCGCACTCCGACCCCCTCGATAGGGTGGCCAGGTGGAAACGCATCACGTACGAGTTCACCGCAGCGACGAGGGCCTGGCCAAGGAAGACCAGCTCGCCTGGAAGGTCGCGGCGCTCGCCGCGGAGAAGGCCCCGGTCGACGACGACGTCGCCGAGATGGTCGTGAACCGCGTCATCGACAACGCCGCCGTGGCCGCGGCATCCCTGGTCCGGCCCGCCCCCGCGGCGGCCCGCGCGCAGGCCCTCGCGCACCCCGTCTCGATCGGCGGGGCCGGCGCGACCGTGTTCGGCGCCGCGCGCCGCGCCTCGGTCGAGTGGGCCGCGTGGGCCAACGGCGTGGCCGTGCGCGAGCTCGACTTCCACGACACGTTCCTGGCGGCGGAGTACTCGCACCCCGGCGACAACATCCCGCCGATCGTCGCCGTGGCGCAGCACGCGGCGGCCAGGGGGCTGAACGGCGGCGACGTCATCCGCGCCGTCGCCACGGGCTACGAGGTGCAGATCGACCTCGCCCGCGCGATCAGCCTGCACAAGCACAAGATCGACCACGTCGCCCACCTCGGCCCGAGCGCGGCGGCCGGCATCGGCGCGCTGCTCGGCCTGCCGTCCGACACGATCTACCAGGCGATCGGCCAGGCGCTGCACACGACGACCGCCACCCGCCAGTCGCGCAAGGGCGAGATCTCGACGTGGAAGGCCTATGCGCCGGCGCTCGCCGGCAAGGTCGCCGTCGAGTCGATCGACCGCGCGATGCGCGGGCAGACCTCGCCGACCCCGATCTGGGAGGGCGAGGACGGCGTCATCGCGTGGCTCCTCGACGGGCCGGATGCCGCGTACGACGTGGCGCTGCCGGGCCGCGGCGAGCCGCGCCGCGCGATCCTCGACTCGTTCACCAAGGAGCACTCGGCCGAGTACCAGGCCCAGGCCTGGATCGACCTCGCCCGCAAGCTGCACACCGAGTACCCGCTGATCTTCGACGACCCCTCGCGCATCGCCTCGATCGTGCTGAAGACCTCGCACCACACGCACTTCGTGATCGGCTCGGGTGCGAACGACCCGCAGAAGTACTCGCCGGATGCCTCGCGCGAGACCCTCGACCACTCGATCCCCTACATCTTCACGGTCGCCCTGCAGGACGGCGCGTGGGATCACGCGGCGTCGTACTCGAGCGAGCGGGCGCACCGCCCTGACACGGTCGAGCTCTGGCAGAAGGTCACCACCGTCGAGGACGCCGAGTGGACCCGCCGCTACCACTCGCTCGACCCCGCCGAGCAGGCTTTCGGCGGCGCCATCGAGGTGACGTTCACCGACGGCTCGGTCATCACCGACGAGATCGCGGTCGCCGACGCGCACCCGCAGGGCGCGCGGCCGTTCGCGCGCGCCGACTACGTCGCGAAGTTCCGCGAGCTCGCGGCCCCGGCCGTCGAGGCCGCCGAGATCGAGCGGTTCCTGGATGTCGCGCAGCGCCTGCCCGAGCTGAGCGGCGATGAGCTCGGCGAGCTGAACTTCGTCGCGAAGTACGGCTGGCTCGCGCAGACCGCCACGCCCGACGGGCTCTTCTAGCTGTCGCTCCGCTGGTCGAGTAGCAGCCGAGCGCAAGCGAGGCCGCGTATCGAGACCCACAAGGTCAAAGGAGACCGATGCTCTACGCGAATTCCACCCCGGCTGAGAAGCGCGCGCGGTTCCGCGAGCGCCTGGCATCCGGCGAGCTGCTGCGCTTCCCCGGTGCGTTCAACCCGCTCAGCGCCCGCCTGATCGAGCGCCGCGGCTTCGACGGCGTCTACGTCTCGGGCGCCGTGCTCTCGGCCGACCTCGGCCTGCCCGACATCGGCCTCACGACGCTCACCGAGGTCGCGGGGCGCACTAAGCAGATCGCGCGGATGATCGAGCTGCCGACCCTCGTCGACGTCGACACGGGCTTCGGCGAGCCGATGAACGTCGCGCGCACCGTGCAGGAGCTCGAGGATGCCGGCGCCGGCGGCATCCACATCGAGGACCAGGTCAACCCGAAGCGCTGCGGGCACCTCGACGGCAAAGAGGTCGTGGACGAGGCATCCGCCCTCAAGCGCATCCGTGCCGCCGTCGACGCGCGCCGCGACCCGAACCTGCTGATCATGGCGCGCACCGACATCCGCGGGGTGTCGGGGCTGGCGGCAGCGGTCGATCGGGCGAAGGCGCTCGTCGACGCCGGCGCCGACGCGATCTTCCCCGAGGCGATGGCCACGCTCGACGAGTTCGCGGCGATCCGCGCCGCGGTCGACGTGCCGATCCTCGCGAACATGACCGAGTTCGGGAAGTCGGAGCTGTTCACCACGGCGCAGCTCGCCGACGTCGGCGTGAACATCGTCATCTGGCCGGTGTCGCTGCTGCGCCTCGCGATGGGCGCCGCGTTGCGCGGGCTCGACGAGCTCGATGCCGTGGGTTCGCTCGCGGCCCTTACGGGCGAGATGCAGCACCGCGCAGACTTGTACGAGTTGATCGACTACGAGGGCTACAACCATTTCGACGCGGGCATCTTCACCTTCGACGTGCGGAAGTAGCCGCCCACCCCATCCGTCGGTCGAGGCCCGACACGATCGGACCGAGACCCGTCAGCTCAAGGAGGAGCCATGACCGAGACATCCCCCGACATCAAGAAAGGCCTCGCCGGTGTCGTCGTCGACACGACCGAGATCTCGTCGGTCAACCAGGAGACGAACTCACTGCTCTATCGCGGCTACCCCGTGCAGGAGCTCGCGGCGCAGTGCTCGTTCGAGCAGGTCGCGTACCTGATCTGGAACGGCGAGCTGCCGACGGACGCGCAGGCCGCCGAGTTCCAGGCCGCCGAGCGCGGCCAGCGCGAGCTGCGACCCGAGGTGAAGGCGCTGATCGACGGGATGCCGCAGGCCGGGCATCCCATGGACGTGCTCCGCTCCGCCGTCAGCCTGCTCGGCGCGCTCGAGACGACGTTCCCGCACGATGACCGCAGCGACCTCGACAAGTCGGTGCGCCTCTTCGCGCAGCTGCCCGCGATCGTCGCCTACGACCAGCGGCACCGGCACGGGCTCGACCCGGTGCCCGCCCGCGACGACCTCGACTACAGCTCGAACTTCCTCTGGATGACCTTCGGCGAGGTCCCCGACCCCGTCGTGGTGGACGCGTTCCGCCGCTCGCTCGTGCTGTACGCCGAGCACTCGTTCAACGCGTCGACGTTCACGGCGCGTGTGGTCGCCTCGACCCTGTCGGACCTGCACTCGGGCGTCGTCGCGGCGATCGGCGCGCTCAAGGGCCCGCTGCACGGCGGCGCGAACGAGGCCGTGATGGACACGTTCGCCGAGATCGGCACGGCCGACCGGGCGGAGGAGTGGCTGGATGTCGCGCTCGCCCGCAAGGCGAAGATCATGGGCTTCGGGCACCGCGTGTACAAGAACGGCGACTCGCGCGTGCCGACCATGAAGGCGGCGCTGGACACGCTCGTCGAGTTCTACGGGCGGCAGGACATCCTCGACCTCTACGACGCCCTCGAGGGCGCGATGGCCGCGCGCAAGAACATCAAGCCGAACCTCGACTACCCGTCGGGGCCCGCGTACCACCTGATGGGCTTCGACACCCCGACCTTCACGCCGCTGTTCGCCGCGGCGCGCGTGACCGGCTGGACGGCGCACTTCATGGAGCAGCAGGCGGCCAACGCGCTGATCCGGCCGCTGTCGCTCTACACGGGGCCGGCTCAGCGCGGGGTCTGACATCGAGTTGGCAGCAGATGCCCTCTCGCGCGGCGAATGAGAGCATCTGCTGCCGACTCGGCGCGGGCGCGTCGCGCTGTCAGCGGCGCGAAATACGCTGGTCGCCATGACGTTGGTTGAGGATGCCCCGGCCGCGGTCGCACGCGGCGCAGAGGCATCCGAGCACGGCGTCGGCCGCCTCGCGACGAGCTACGCGCCGGCCGCGCCCGTCGACCTGCGCGCCACGCTCGGCCCGCTCGGCCGCGGCCCGTACGATCCGACCACCCAGTGGGACAGGGCCGGGGTCTGGCGCACGTTCCACACCCCCGAGGGCCCCGTCACGCTGCGGCTCACCCAGGCGGCCCTCGGCGCGCCCGTGTGCGCGCAGGCCTGGGGCCCCGGCGCCGAGTGGGCGGTGGACGGCGTGCCCGAGCTGCTCGGGGCGGGCGACGACTGGTCCGACCTCGACCTGTCCGCGCACCCCTTTCTCGCCGAGACGCTGCGCCGCAACCCCGGCCTGCGCCTGCCGAAGACGCGCCGGGTCTTCGAGGCGCTCGCCCCGGCGATCTTCGAGCAGAAGGTGACGAGCCTCGAGGCCTACCGCTCGTGGGCGGCGCTCGTCACGAGGTTCGGGCATCCCGCCCCCGGCAGCGCCGTGGCCCCCGGCATCCCGCCCCGCCTGCGCCTCGCGCCGACGCCGGCCGAGTGGCAGCGCATCCCCAGCTGGGAATGGCACCGGGCCGGCGTCGACCCCACCCGCAGCCGCGTCGTGGTCGAGACGGCCGCGCGGGCCGCGGCGATCGAACGCGTGCGGGATGCCGCGACCCTCACGACCCTGCGCGGCATCGGCCCCTGGACAGCGGCCGAGACCCTGCAGCGCAGCCACGGCGACCCCGACCAGGTCTCGGTCGGCGACTACCACCTCGCGCACTTCGTCGGCCACGCGCTCGCGGGCGACCGGCACTGCGACGACGCCGGCATGCTCGAGCTGCTCGCCCCGTGGGCGGGGCAGCGGCAGCGGGTCGTGCGGCTGATCCTCGCGAGCGGGCGGCTGCCCGAGCGCCGGGGGCCGCGCGCCACGATCACCGACCACCGGTGGCGGTGACTGGCATGAGCGAGACGGACGACGACCCGCAGGGCGGCCGGAACGAGCCGGCCCCGGCACCTGCTCAGCCGGCGCCGGCGCCCGCCGAGCCCCAGGGCGAGCTCTCGCGCCTCGCCGACGCCGCCGTCGAGCAGGTGCGGGCGTGGCTGGGCGAGCCGGACCCGCCGCAGGCATCCGGCGCCCGCCGCCTCGCCGAGCTGCTGCGGGAAGAGGGCGGCCTCGACTTCGCGACCGACTTCGTCGACGGCGTCGCGCGCCCGCACGATCTGGCCGCGGCCGCGCACCGCCTGCACGAGATCTCGGGCCGGGTGCCCCGCACCCTGCACGGCGCGTTCCGCACCGCGATCGGCCTCGGCGGCCAGCTCGGCCCCGTCGCGCCGTGGGCCGTGGTGCCGACCGCGCGCGCGGCCCTGCGGCGCCTCGTCGGGCATCTCGTGGTGGATGCCACGCCGCACCGCCTCGGCGCCGCGCTCGAGCGCCTGCGCAACCCGGCGCAGCGCAAACCGGCCGACGGGGGCTGGGTCGGCGAGGCCACGCCGACGCCCCGGCTCAACCTGAACCTGCTGGGCGAGGCCGTGCTGGGCGAAGAGGAAGCAGGGAAGCGGCTCGCCGGCATCCGCGCGCTCCTCGACCGCCCCGACGTCGACTACGTGAGCGTCAAGCTCAGCAGCATCGCGAGCGATCTGAGCCTCTGGGCGTTCGACGACGCGGTCACGCGGCTGGCTCAGCGCCTCACCCCTCTCTACGAGCTCGCGGCGAGCGGCGGCGAGACCTCGGTCGTGCCGGGCCGCACGAAGTTCATCAACCTCGACATGGAGGACTACCGCGACCTCGACCTCACGGTCGCGGTGTTCAAGCGCATCCTCGGCACCCCGCGGCTGGCCCACCTCGAGGCGGGCATCGTGCTGCAGGCCTACCTGCCCGACGCGCTCGACGTGCTGCACGACCTCACCGAGTGGGCGCAGGCGCGGCGCGACAGCGGCGGCGCGGCGATCAAGGTGCGCATCGTCAAGGGCGCGAACCTCGCGATGGAGCGGGTGGACGCCGAGCTGAACCGGCGCCCCCTCGCGACCTACGGCACCAAGCTCGACACCGACGTCAACTACAAGCGCCTGCTCGACTGGGCGCTCACCCCCGAGCACACGCGGGCCGTGCGCATCGGCGTCGCGGGCCACAACCTGTTCGACGTCGCCTTCGCGTGGGGGCTCGCGGGGCAGCGCGGCGTCCGCGATCGCATCGACTTCGAGATGCTGCTCGGCATGCAATCGGACGCCGTGGCCCGCACCGTCGGCGGCCTGACCCTCTACACGCCCGTGGTCGAGCCCGCCCACTTCGACGTCGCCATCGCCTACCTCGTGCGCCGGCTCGAAGAGAACGGCTCGCCCGACAACTTCATGTCGGCGATGTTCGCGCTGCGCGAGTCCGAGCTGTTCGAGCGCGAGCGCAACCGCTTCCTCGACGCGGTCGAGCTGTACGAGGCCCGGCGCGACCCGCTCGGCGCGGCGCCGCTGCCGAATCGCACGCAGGACCGCGCGCGCGAGTGGCAGGACGAGAACGCCACCGCCCTCTTCCACCCCCGCATCGACCCCGTCGACCCGGCCGGGCAGGCGGCGGGCGACGCGGGCCTGACCCAGGCCGTGCTGGGCCTGCCGGATGCCGGAACCGCCTGGACCCTGCAAGCGCCCGAGCGCGACCTCCGCGACCGCTTCGCGCCGCCCGTCCCCGCGGAATGGAACCCGCGCACCGAGCGCGGCGACTTCCGCAACGCGGCCGACACCGACGTGTCGCGCGCGGCCAACCGGGCCTGGGCGAAGCGCATCCTGACGCGGGTGCCCGGCAGCGACCTCGGCATCGCGGCGATCGTCGCGGCGCGGGTCGCCGACCCCGGCAAGCTCGAGCAGCTGATCGCCACCGTGCGTGCGGCGGGTGTGCGCTGGGGCGGCGCGAGCGGCGGCGACCGGGCGGACGTGCTCGACTTCGCCGGCCTCGCCATCGCCGCCAACCGCGACCAGCTCATCGAGGTGATGGCGGCCGAGACGGGCAAGACCTTCGCCGAGGCCGACGTCGAGGTGAGCGAGGCCGCCGACTTCGCCCACTACTACGCGGCGCTCGCCCGCGAGCTCGACACGGTGCAGGGCGCGGTCTTCGTGCCGAGCGCGCTCACCGTGGTCGTGCCGCCGTGGAACTTCCCCGTCTCGATCACGGCCGGCGGGGTGCTCTCCGCGCTCGCCGCGGGCAGCGGCGTGCTGCTCAAGCCGGCTCCCGAGGCGAAGCGCTGCGCGGCCGTTCTCGTCGATGTCCTGCACCGCGCCGGCGTCCCGCGTGACGCCCTCGTGCTCGTCGACGTCGACGAGGCGAGCCCGCTCGCGAAGGACCTCGTCACCGACGCCCGGGTCGACCGCGTCGTGCTCACCGGCTCGTACGAGACCGCCGAGCTGTTCCGCAGCTGGCGCCCCGAGCTGCCGCTGCTCGCCGAGACGAGCGGCAAGAACGCGATCGTGGTCACGCCGAGCGCCGACCTCGACCTCGCCGTGGCCGACATCGTCACGAGCGCGTTCGGCAATGCGGGGCAGAAGTGCTCGGCGGCATCCCTCGTCATCCTCGTCGGCTCCGTCGCCGACGACCCGCGCTTCCGCCGCCAGCTGATCGACGCGACCCGCTCGCTGCGCGTCGGGCCGCCGACCGACCCGGCCACCCGCATGGGCCCGCTCATCAAGCCCGCGGAGGGCAAGCTGGCGGATGCCCTGACCGAGCTCGACGCGGGTGAGACGTGGCTCGTGCGCCCCCGGCAGCTCGACGACGAGGGTCGCCTGTGGTCGCCGGGCGTCAAGACCGGCGTCGCGCCCGGCAGCCGCACGCACCTGACCGAGTTCTTCGGCCCCGTGCTCGGCGTCATGCGCGCGAAGACGCTCGACGAGGCCATCGCGCTGCAGAGCGCCGTCGAGTTCGGCCTCACCGCGGGCCTGCACTCGCTCGACGCGCGCGAGATCGCCCGCTGGGTCGGCACGGTCGAGGCGGGCAACCTCTATGTCAACCGGCCGATCACGGGCGCGATCGTGCAGCGCCAGCCCTTCGGCGGCTGGAAGCGCTCGGCGGTCGGCACGACCGTGAAGACCGGCGGCCCGAACACGCTGCTGCCACTCGGCACCTGGCGGTCCGACGCGGGGGAGCAGAGCCACAGCCTGCACCTGCGCGGCCTCGACCGCGACGTGCAGCTGCTCATCGAGCTGGGGCAGGGGGTGCTGTCGTACGAGGACTTCGACCTCGTCCGCCGCTCCGCGCTCAGCGATGCGATCGCCTACGCGACCGAATACGGGCAGGTGAAGGATGCCACGGGGCTCCGCCTCGAGCGCAACCTGCTGCGCTACCGGCCGGTGCCCGTCAGCATCCGCCTCGGCGAAGGCGGCACGCTCGCCGAGTTCGTGCGGGTGCTCGCGGCGGCGGCGATCTCGCACGCGCGCGTCGACGTCTCGAGCGCCCTCGAGCTGCCGTCCGGCATCACGGCGTGGCTCGACGCGCACAGCATGCCGCTCACGCACGAGAGCGACGAGGCGTGGCTGTCGCGCCTGACGTTCCGGGACACGGGGGATGTCGTGAGCACGGCCGCCCCCGTCGGAGTGGTCGCCCCCGCCGCCGCGGGAGCCGGCGTGCGCCGCATCCGCCTCGTCGGGGGCAACGGCGTCGCGGCCGCCCGCGCGCTGCGCGGCGACCCCGATGTCGCGATCTACGACGGCCCCGTCACCGCCTCGGGGCGCGTGGAGCTGCTGCCCTTCTTCCGCGAGCAGGCGATCTCGATCACGAACCACCGCTACGGCGCGATCTCGCACCTCACGGACGGGATGTTCTAGCGAGGACTGCGCTAGAACTGCGCGCGAACCGCGGTGACCGCGGCCTCACGCGCGTCGTCCGCGCTGACGCCGAGGCTCGCGGCCTTGCGCGCGAACTCGGTCGCGGCGGCCTGCAGCTGCTGCTGCACGACGTCGCCCTGATTGGCGACGAAGGTGCCCCGCCGCCCGAAGGCCTCGATGATGCCGTCGTCCTCGAGCATGCGGTACGAGCGCGCGACCGTGTTCACGGCGATGCCGAGCTCATCGGCGAGCGCACGCACGGTCGGCAACTTGGTTCCGGGCGCGAGCGCCCCGTCGCGGACCTGCGCGAGCACCTGCCGCCGCAGTTGCTCCGATGCGGGTGCAGGGTTTGTGCCGTCGATTCTCAGTTCCATGCCAGATTCCCCCCGTTCGGCCGGACTCGCCCCCCACGAGCAGTGTCCGACCGTGCCAGTGCCTCGACGTCGACGGAGTCGCGTTTCGGCAGATCAATGCGCATATCAAACCTTGCGACGACCCTCGCCCACAAGCGACAGCCTGGGAATCGCCGCATAAACAGCCGATTCGCTCGGCACTTCGCGGCCGTCTGAGGCACCGCGTGCGGGATGCCGCGAAGCCGAGAAGCCGATCCAGCGCGCCTGCCTAGAGTTCCCGGCGATCGCCTGATCGAAACCGATTTCCCGACTCGGCCCCTCGGCCGGTTCGCACGACTCCCCCCTGAGCCGCCCCACCCCGAACGACATCACCCGAACAGACCCGAACAGAAAGGGCGCGCGGGCCGCACCTCGCGCCGAACGACTCTCCATGCATCACCCCCTGCCTCCTCGCGCCTTCCATGCCTGGCTCCGCAGACGCTCTGCACGACTGCTCGCCGGCACCACCCTCGCCGTGATGGGCTGCCTCGCGGCAGCCGTCCCGGCCCAGGCCGCCCTCGCCGCCGCGACCGCCCCGGCTGCGGCATCCGACCACAAGATCGCCGCGACCGCGGCCCTCTCCGCCACGGCCCTGCAGTCCCTCGACATTGCGCAGGATTCCGCGGCGCCGCGGATCGCCCACGAGACCTACGTCGCGGTGACTCCGAGCGTCGCGTCGATCCTGCACAAGACCGCGCCCAGCACCCCGGCCTCGACCGTGACGGCGACGGCGCGGGCGATCGGGAAGATCCCCGACCGGCGCCTCGCGGTCGTGGGCGCCGCGCTCAGCTACCTCGGCACGCCGTACGTGCTCGGTGGTGCGAGCCACTCCGCGATCGACTGTTCGGGCCTGATCATGGACGCCTACTCCGCCATCGGCGTGCATCTCGCGCACTATGTGCCGACGCAGGACGCGGTCGGCCGGCGCATCTCCGCCGCGCAGGCGAAGCCGGGCGACCTCGTGGTCTTCGACAACGAGGACCACGTCGGCATGTACCTCGGGAACGGGCTGCTGGTCGCGGCGCCCGCGCCCGGCCGCAGCGTCGAGATCCAGACGGTGAGCAGCTGGAACGGCGTCGGCTACCACTTCACGCGCCTGATCTCGAGCTAGCGCCGCCGCCTCGGCGACGTCGATTTCTTTCGTTGGCGTTCCCCCCAAATCTGGGAGGGGGGTGTGCATACCTGAACGGGGGGTCTGATAAGTTCGCCTGGTTGACTTCGGTCGGCTGTTCGGGGGACACAGTCAGACCGCGACCCGTCCCCATCGGGTCTCGCTGTTCACGAAGGGCATACGTATGGCACGCAGGGCTGCGGCATCACTCGATGCCTTCGACGCCCTGATCGCCGACCTCGCCGCCGCGGGGGAAGTGCCCGATTCCGAGGTCCGCGCGCTGGCCGCTCAAGATGCGGCGCCGCAGACGAGCGAGATCCCCGTGCAGGATGTCCGGCGCTGGGCGCTCGCAGCGGAAGCCCCGGTCGCGCCCGCGGCCGCCCCTGCGGCTCCGGCCGTTGCGACGGCCCCCGCCGTCGCGGCCGCCCAGCCGGCCGCACCGGTCGCGTCCGCCGATCAGCCGCTCACGCGCCGCCAGCTCCGCGCGCTGCGCGAGGCGCAGAGCGCGCAGGCGGCCGAAGGCGCCGTACCGACCGTCGACGTCGCCGCGCCGACCGCCGCGACGACTTTCGCCGCCGCGCCCGAGGCCCCGGCGGCGTCCGTCGCGCCGACCGCCGCCGCGCCGGTGCTCGAGCAGGCCGCCGCCGCACCCGACATCCAGGCCGAGATCGACGCGGAGAACGCGCGCCGCACCGCGCGCCTGATCCACTCGCACCGGGTGCACCCCGAGTTCCTGCCCGCCGTCACGACGCCGATCGCGCTCGGCGCGACGCGCCCGAAGAAGCGCAGCGGCTATCGCACGATGCTCGCGGGCATCGGCTCGCTCGTGCTCGTGCCCGCGCTGTGGATCGTGCCGCCGGCCACCGCCTCGACGACGCCCGGTCAGCAGATCGTCGACAGCCACGGCAACACCGCGATGCAGATCATGTCGATCGGCGAGAACGCCGCGAGTCCGAGCGTCGCGCAGACGGGCTACGTCGCGAGCGCGATCGCCTCGATCGTCGCGAGCGAGGGCGGCGCCGCGGTGGACGTCGCGATGCCGGCGATCCTCGCGGCGATCACGGCGGGCGGCCCCCGCGCGCAGATCGTGGAGACGGCGATGAGCTACATCGGAACGCCGTACGTCTTCGGCGGGGCGAGCCACACCGGCATCGACTGCTCGGGCCTCACGATGCGCGCCTACGAGTCGATCGGCATCGAGATGGCGCACTACGTGCCCACGCAGGACGCGCTGGGCACCCGCATCACCGAGACCGAGGCCAAGCCCGGCGACCTCGTCGTGTTCGACAACGAGGACCACATCGGCATCTACCTCGGCGACAACCAGGTGATCGCGGCCCCCGAGCCCGGTCGCCGCGTGTCGATCGAGTCCGTCGACCTGTGGAAGCCGATCGGCATCCACTTCACGCGCATCCTGCCCGCCGGGAAGTAGTGCCGTCGACGAGAATTGATCTCGTGACGGATGCCGCGCCTCGCCTGACCCCGCGCTGGCGCGACCTGCTCGAGTTCCGGCCCTACGATCGCGACCACTGGGCCGCGCTGCGTGTGGCCCTCGCGATCGCGATCCCGATGGTCGTGCTCTGGGCGATCGGGCGCTCCGACCTCGCGCTCTACGCTGTGTTCGGCGCGTTCACGAGCGTGTACGGCCGCAACTTCCCGCACTTCTCGCGTCTGCGGCTGCAGGCGATCGCCGGCTCGGTGCAGTTCGCGTCGCTCGCCGTCGGCGGGCTGATCGCGCTGTCGCCCGCGCGGCACCTGATCGTGACCGTGGTCGCGGCGGTGTGGGCCGGCGCGTGCTCGCTGCTCGCGGACCGGGTGCGGTGGGTGCCGCCGGGGCCGATGTTCCAGGTCTTCGCGCTCGCGGCCGTGGCATCCGGGGCCACCACTCTGCACGAACTGGGGGCCGGCCTGCTCGCGGGTGCCAGCTCGATCGCGTGCGCCCTGCTGATCGGCTTCGCCGGGCGGGTGCTGTGGCGGAAGGGCCCCGGTCTGCTGCACAACCCATACACGCAGCCGATCGTGATCCCGCCGCCGACGGGCGGGGTCGTCCAGCGCGCGGTCGCGTATGCGGTGGGTGCGGCCGTGGCGGGCGTCATCCCGCTCCTCATCGGCATCGGGCACCCGTACTGGGCCGTGGTCGCCGCGATCGCCGCGCTCTCGGTGCCGAGCGGCTATCACCGGGTACTGCGGGCGACCCAGCGTTTCGTGGGCACCATGATCGGCCTCGGTCTGGGCGCCGCGCTGCTCGCGTTCCACCCGGCGGGGCTGTGGGCGATCCTGCTCGTCGTGCTGCTGCAGGCGGCGGCCGAGCTGTTCGTCGTGCGGAACTACTCGCTCGCGATGATCTTCCTCACGCCGCTCGTGCTCGTGATCGGAGAGATGGCGGGGCCGCAGCCCGTCGGCGAGCTCGCCTGGCAGCGCGGCGTCGAGACCTTCATCGGCGTCGCGGTGGCCGTCGTCATCGTGCTCGTGCTCGAGTGGCGCGGCCGTCGCGACGCCGAGCGGTCAGCTCAGTAGCCGGAGCCCGTCGCCGCGCTCGACTTCGTGATCTTCGCGCCGTCGGCGCCGACGACCCACCACGCGGCACCGAACCCGGTGTTGCCCTGGCCCGTGACATCCCCGGGCTTCTGATCGCCGCCGTAGGTGTACAGCGGCAGGCCGTCCAGCGTGACCTGCTTCGTGCCGTTCGGCCCCGCGATCGTGCCCACGGTGCCGGTCACGCCCGAGAGCATCGGCGTGCTCGACGTCGTGACGGGCGGCCAGTAGGTGAGGCACTGGCCCGTGCAGGTGCTCGCGGTCTCGCCCTTGGTGTCCTTGTCGAAGACGTACACGGCCATGCCCGCGCTGTCGACGACCACGGTGCCGAGCGAGGTCTGGGCGGTCGTCAGCGAGTTGCCGTCGGGGGTGGCGGATGCCCCGCCGCCGGTGGCACGTGGCGAAGTGGTGCCGTACGCGCCGCCGGTGGCGCCCGTCCCACCCGAGCAGCCGGCGAGGGCGAGCCCGGCGAGGGCGGCCCCGGCGACGGCGATGGCGATCTTGTTCGTGCTCATGCCGGTGTCACGAGGTTCGGGCCGACGGGGTTCATCGCGGCGGGTTCCAGGACGCGTCGAGTTCGATGCGGCACTGGTGCGGCGCGGGCCCCGGTCAGTTCACGGGTGCGCTGAGCAGCACCGCGCCGCTCGACGCGTCGCGGATCTCGACCGTGCGCAGCCGGGCGATCGGGGTGTCGACGGCGCCCGAGGCGCGGATCGTCGTGCCCGGCGACGCCGACCAGGAGGCGACGCGGGATGCCTGGCCCGAGGCATCCGTCACATACAGCGCGTAGTGGCCCGTCGTCGCGTAGGCGCCGGGCGGGCTGTCGTAGCGGCAGTCCATCGCGAGCGCCGTGCCCCAGTCGTGCGCGGTCAGGTCGACGGTCGCCGAGAGCGGGCTCGGCGCCGTCTGGGCGAGGGTGAGCGCGGTGGTCGGGGCCGGCGGCGTGTCGAGCGCGGTCGGCAGCACGACGGCCGCGGCGATCGCGGCGGCCGCGAGCGCTGCGATGCCGGCAGTGAGCCAGCGGCGCCGGGTGCGGTGGCGGCGGACGCGGTGGGCGAGGGCCCGGAGGGAGGGGGGCGCGGGCTGCGGGGTCTCCATTCGGCCTGGCGGCCTCAGCCGACCGGCGGGGTCGTCCGTCGCTCCTCGCCGGTCGACCGAGCGCAGTGAATGGTGGCCGAGGGCCTCCGCCTCCGGCACCTGCGCCAGCAGCGCCGGCATCACCGCGAGCTCGGCGACGGACATCCGGCATTCGGCGCAGCCCTCGAGGTGCAGCTCGAAGAGGCGGCGGTCGGCGGCCGACAGGGCGCCCAGGACGTACGCGGCGTCCCACTCGTGCAGCTCGGCGCGGGCGTCTTCAGTCACCGCGTCACCCCTTTCTCCTGCAGCGCGAGCCGCAGCGCGCGCAGCCCGTAGTGCATCCGGCTCTTCACGGTCCCTTCGGGAATCCCCAGCTCGGACGACATCTCCGCGACCGAGCGGCCGCCGTAGTAGGCGCGCACGATCACCTCGCGGTGCTCGACGGTGAGCGCCGCGAGGGCGTCGCCGACGAGCCAGCCGTCGAGCAGCCGCTCGGTCTCGTCGACCGCGGCGGGCTCGGGCATGGCCTCGTCGGCCACGACGGTCTCGTGCCGCCGTCTGGCGCTGCGGGCCTCGTCGATCACGAGGTTGCGCGCGACCGTGAAGAGCCACGCGCGGGCGGATGCCTCGCGCTGGTCGAGCACGGCGGGCTTCTTCCACGCCCGGAAGAGCGTCTCCTGCACGATGTCGTCGGCGGCCGCGGCGTCCCCGGTGAGCGAGGTCACATAGCGCCGCAGGGCGGGCGCGTGCTCGTCGTGCAGGGCGCGCAGCAGCGCGTCGTCGTCGCCCATCGCGCCACCTCCTCCGCAGGGGACACGAGGTGGCGCGGTGCCGGGTTCACCGACCTCCTCGACGCGCCGTCCTCGCTGTTCACAGAATGAACCTCACCGACGCGGATAGCGTGCGAGCATCATGGATTTCACGACGTTCGCGGGCCTGCCCCTGCACATCCTGCTCGTGCACGTGATGGTGGTCGGCGGCCCGCTCGCCGCGCTCGCCGTGCTGCTGCACGCGTTCTGGCCCGCGGCGCGGCGCCGGCTCGGGGTCGTCACCCCGCTCGCGGGGCTCGTGGTGCTCGTGCTCACGCCGATCACGGTGCGCGCGGGGGAGTACCTGCAGTCGCGCATCGCCACGACGACGCCCGAGCTCGCGGAGCACGTCATCCGCGGCGAGGGGCTGCTGCCGTGGTCGGTCGCGCTGTTCGTCGTCGGGCTCGCCGAGTGGCTGTGGTGGCGCTTCGCCGTCGGCGGGGCGCTGGATGCCCGACTCACCCCGGCCCTGCGCTGGGGCGGCACCACGCTCATCTGGATCTGCGCGGCGCTCATCGGCGTCGGCTTCATCGTCGAGATCGTCCTGATCGGCGACTCGGGCGCGCGGGCGGTCTGGGGCGGCATCGTCGGGTAGCGGCCTCAGGCCGGTCCACGCACCCGTGAGGTGCCCGGATGTCGCGGATGTGCCCGGACGTCCGGGCACATCCGCGACGGGTGGGCACTCCTCGCCGACATCCGGGCACGGTGGCGACGGTCGGCGAGAGGCGCGCCTACGAGCGCAGCACCACGTTCTCCGGCTCCTCGCCGGCGAGCAGATGGTCGATCTGGCGCCGCAGCAGGCGCGCCATCCGCGGCGCCATCGACGAGGCGTTGCCGCCGACGTGCGGCGAGATGAGCACCCCCGGGGCCGACCACAGCGGGTGGTCGGCGGGCAGCGGCTCGGGGTCGGTCACGTCGAGGGCGAAGCGCAGGCGCCCCGCCTCGGCGAGCACCGCGTCCGTCGACAGCACCGGGCCGCGCGCGACGTTCACGACGAGCGCGTCGTCGGCGAGCAGGGCGAGCTCGGCGGCGCCGACCAGGCCGCGGGTCGCCGGGGTCAGCGGGGTGCCGACGACGACGACATCCGCCTCGGGCAGCAGTGCGGGCAGCTCGGCGATCGCGTGCACGTGGCCCGCGGCATCCTCACGGGCGGACGAGGCCACGCGGATGACGCGCGCCACCTCGAACGGCGCGAGCCGCGCCTCGACCGCCTTGCCGACGCCGCCGTAGCCGAGGATCAGCACCGTGCGGTCGGCGAGCGAGGGCCGCGCGCCGCCGCGCCACTCGCCGCGCCCGGCCTGCCGCACGAAGTCGTCGAGCCCGCGCTGCGAGGCGAGGATCAGCGCGAGTGCGAGCTCGGCCGTCGCGGTCTCGTGCACGGTCGTCGCGTTCGCGAAGACGAGGCCGGCGGGCAGGATGTCGGCGACGCCGTCGTACCCGATCGACTGCGACTGCACGAGGCGCACGGCCGCGCCCTCGAGCGACTGCAGCCGCTTCGAGCCCGCGCCCATGTACGGCGGCACGACCACGTCGACGTGCGGCACGGGCGGCGGGCCGGCGAGGTCCCACTCGACGAACTCGACCGCGCCCGCGGGCAACGGAGGGTCGATGCGGGCGAGCTCGGCGACGAGCGTGTCATCGGGCAGGCTGACGATGAGGCGGTCCGGCATAGTCCGAGCCTATTCGAATCGTTTCGAGCGCGGCGGGGCTGGTCTCCGTTCGCTGCGCTCGGTCGGCCGGCGCAGAGCACCCGATACAAACCGCACTCGCGCCCGAAACGCCCGCGCAACACCGCGTTCCTAGCGTGAACCCATGGCAGACCTGTTCGCGGGGTACGGAGCGAGTCCCGCTTCCGGGCGGCGGACGGCCGCCTTCGACGAGATGTTCTCCGACACGGAGGGCGCCGGACTCGGCGCCGACGGGGCAGTGCTGGCCGAGGCCCGCGCACCGTACCGCGAGCTGTACACGGCACTCGGCCGCATGACGCAGACCGAACTGCGCGGGCGGGCGGATGCCTTGGCCAACTCCTACCTGGCGCAGGGCGTCACCTTCGACTTCGCGGGGGAGGAGCGCCCGTTCCCGCTCGACGCGGTGCCGCGCATCATCCCGGAGGAGGAATGGGTCGACGTCGAGGCCGGCGTCAAGCAGCGGGTGAAGGCGCTCGAGGCGCTGCTCGCCGACGTCTACGGCCCGCAGTCGGCGGTGCGCGACGGGGTGATCCCGGCGAAGCTCATCGCGACCTCCGCCCACTACCACCGCCACGCCGCGGGCATCGAGAGCGCCAACGGGGTGCGGGTGCACGTCGCGGGCATCGACCTGATCCGCGACGAGCGCGGTGCGTGGCGCGTGCTCGAGGACAACCTGCGGGTGCCCTCCGGCGTCTCGTACATCGTCTCGAACCGGCGGGTGATGGCGCAGACGCTGCCCGAGCTGTTCGTGAAGATGGCGGTGCGTCCGGTGGGCGAGTACCCCTATCGGCTGCTGCAGGCGCTGCGGGCATCCGCCCCCGCCGGAATCGACGACCCGGTCGTCGTCGTGCTCACGCCCGGCGTGCTCAACTCGGCCTATTACGAGCACACGCTGCTCGCCCGCCTGATGGGCGTCGAGCTCGTCGAGGGCCGCGACCTCTACATGAGCGGCGGTTTCGTGTGGATGCGCACGACCGGCGGCCCGACCCGTGTCGACGTGATCTACCGGCGCATCGACGACGAGTACCTCGACCCGCTGCAGTTCCGCGCCGACTCGGTGCTGGGCACACCCGGCATCCTCACGGCGGCGCGCCTCGGCAATGTCACGATCGCCAACGCGGTCGGCAACGGCGTCGCCGACGACAAGCTCATGTACACCTACATCCCCGACCTGATCAGGTATTACCTCGGTGAGGACCCGATCATCCCGAACGTCGACACCTGGCGGCTCGAAGACCCCGGCGCGCTCGAAGAGGTGCTCGACCGGCTCGACGAGCTCGTCGTGAAGCCCGTCGACGGCTCGGGCGGCAAAGGGCTCGTCGTCGGCCCGGCGGCGAGCCGGAAGGAGCTCGGCGCCCTGCGTCGCAAGCTCATCGAGGATCCGCGCGGCTGGATCGCCCAACCCGTCGTGCAGCTCTCGACGATCCCGACCCTCACCGAGGACGGCATGCAGCCGCGGCACACCGACCTGCGGCCGTTCGCGGTCAACGACGGCGACGACGTGTGGGTGCTGCCGGGCGGCCTGACGCGCGTCGCGCTGCCCGCCGGTCAGCTCGTCGTGAACTCGTCGCAGGGCGGCGGTTCCAAAGACACGTGGGTGCTGGGGCGCGGGGACGCCCCGACCACGGGGCCCCACGATGTCAGTGCCATCACCGCGGCCCAGGCCGCGCCCATCTCAGTGCTCACAGGGGCGTACGGAGGAGAGAATGCTTAGCCGGATCGCCGAGTCGCTGTTCTGGATCGGCCGCTACCTCGAGCGTGCGGACGGCACCGCCCGCATCCTCGACGTGCAGCTGCAGCTGCTGCTCGAGGACAGATGGGTCGACGAGGACGGCGCGTGCCGTGCGCTGCTCGGCGTCATGGGCACCACGGGGCCCGAGGACGTGTGGCTCGACCGGGATGCCGTGCTCGGCATCCTCGCCGTGAACCGGCAGCACCCGTCATCCATCGCCTACTCGCTGCACGCCGCGCGCGAGAACGCGAGGCGCGCGAGAGAGATCGTGTCGAGCGAGCTGTGGGAGTGCCTCAACACGACCACGACGCGCATGCCGCGCCACATCGCGAGCGAGCGCGTGCACGACTTCTTCCACTGGGTGCGCGAGCGGACCGCGCTCGCCGTGGGCACGTACGAGACGGCGATGAGCCGGGATGACGCCTATCAGTTCTTCCGCCTCGGCCTCTCGCTCGAGCGTGCCGACATGACCGCGCGGCTGCTCGCCACGCGCACCCTGACCGAGGTGTCGGGGCCGTCGTGGACGACGATCCTGCGCTCCTGTGGCGCCTACGAGGCGTACCTGCGCACCTACCGCGGCGTCTCGTCGATGCGCAACGCCGCCGAGTTCCTGCTCGTCGACCGCATCTTCCCGCGCTCGGTGCTGTTCACGATGAACGACGCGGTCGGTGCACTCACCGCGCTCGAGCCGCGCACCGACCGCATCGGCGTCGGCGACACCGCGGTGCGCGTGCTCGGCCAGGCGGTGTCGACCCTCGAGTACCGGCCGGTGGCCGAGATCATCGAGAACCTGCCGCAGATGATGACGGACGTGCAGCGGGCCACGAGCGCCGCGAGCGACGACATCAAGGCGCGCTACTTCCCGTCGCAGGTCGTGCCGACCTGGGCGGGCGAGCGGGCGTGAGAGCAATGGCGATCGGACGGAGGCCGAGATGAAGCGCATGCGGGTCACCCACACGACCGGCTTCCGCTATCGGGGCGAGGCGTCGGCGTCGTACAACGAGGCGCGGATGCTGCCCGACTCGCGCCCGGGCCAGACCGTGCTCTCGGCGCACATCGACACCCGGCCCAGCGCGCCGCAGTACGACTACCGCGACTACTGGGGCACGCGCGTCACGGCGTTCGAGGTGCTGTCACCGCACGGCGAGCTGATGCTCACGGCATCCAGCCTCATCGAGGTCGCGCCGCCCGTGCACGAGGCGTGCGCGCTCTCGTGGCCCGAGCTCAGCGACCTGCGCGTCTCGAGCGTCGAGGTCGTCGAGCAGCTGCCGCAGAGCCGCCGCACGGCGCCGCCCGACGAGCTCGTCGGTCTCGCCCGCGACGCGGTGGCCTCGACCTCGACGCCGTGCGCGGCCGCCGAGCTGATCTGCGCGCGCGTCGGGGCGGAGATGAGCTACGTGCAGGGCGTCACGAAGGTGGACGACACGGCCGTCGAGGCGTGGGCCGCGCGGCGCGGCGTCTGTCAGGACATCGTGCACGTCACGCTCGGCGCTCTGCGTGCGGTCGGCATCCCGGCGCGGTATGTCTCGGGCTACCTGCACCCGAACCCCGAGGCCGCGATCGGCGAGACCGTCGTGGGGGAGTCGCATGCCTGGGTCGAGTACTTCTGCGGCTCGTGGCGCGGCTGGGACCCGACGAACCTCATCGAGGTCGGGGACAGGCACGTGTATGTCGGGCACGGCCGCGACTACGACGACATCGCGCCGATCCGCGGGGTCTACGCGGGCGCCGAGGCCGCCGACACCTTCGTGAGGGTCGAGATCACGCGCGAGGCGTGACCAGGGTCACGCCGCCGCGACCTCGGGGTGCGCCGCCTCGGGCTCCTCGAGCACGAAGGCCGGCACACCGCGCCGGAACTGCAGGCGCAGCCCGCGGTACTTGAACAGGTAGAACACCCCGACCGCGCCGGCGAGAACGCCCGACGCCGCGCCGACGCCGAGGCCCCAGCGGGCGCCCATGGCATCCGCCACCCAGCCGACGATGGGCGCGCCGATCGGGGTGCCGCCCATGAAGATCGCCATGTAGATCGCCATGACGCGGCCGCGCACGGCGGGGTCGGTCGCGAGCTGCACGGTGCCGTTCGCGGTGGTCATCAGCGTCTGCGAGAACAGGCCGATGAGCACCAGAGAGGCGCCGAAGAGCCAGTAGCTCGGCATGAGGGCGGCGATGAGGCATCCCACGCCGAACATCAGCGCGCCGAGGAAGAGCATCGAGACGCGCGGCTTCTCGCGCCGCGCGGCCAGCAGCGAGCCCGCGACCGAGCCGAACGCCATGATCGACGACAGCACGCCGAACTCGCCGGCGCCCTTGTGGAACACGGTCGACGCCATCGTCGACGTGTAGATCGGGAAGTTGAGGCCGAAGGTGCCGATCAGGAACACCATGATGAAGATCACGATCAGGTCGGGCCTCGTGCGCACGTAGCGGAAGCCGTCGACGAGGCCGCCGCGGCGCGACGAGCGGCCGCGCGCGTTGAACAGATCGGCGCGCATCACCTTGAGCGACACGAGCACGGCGATGAACGTGGCCGCGTTGATGAGGAAGACCGGGCCGGCACCGACGACGGCCGTCATGAGGCCGGCGATCGCGGGGCCGATCGTACGGGCGGCGTTGAAGGATGTCGAGTTCAGCGCGACCGCGTTCGAGAGATTCCGCTCGTCGACGAGCTCGCCCACGAAGCTCTGGCGGGCCGGCGCGTCGAAGGCGGCCGCCACTCCGAGCAGCAGGGCGAAGACGTACACGTGCCACAGCTGCACGACGCCCGTCACGGTCATGACGCCGAGGCCCGCGCCGAGCAGCGCCATCGCGGCCTGCGTGCACATCAGCGTGCGGCGGCGGTCGAAGCGGTCGGCGGCCCAGCCGGTCACGGGCAGCAGCACGAGCTGCGGCCCGAACTGCAGCGCCATGGTGATGCCGACCGCGGTCGCGTTGTTGTGGGTCAGCCGGGTGAGGACGATCCAGTCCTGCGCGGTGCGCTGCATCCACGTGCCGACGTTCGAGACGAGCGCGCCGAAGAACCAGATGCGGTAGTTGATGCCCGCGAGCGAGCGGAACATGTTCTTCACGTGCGTGCCGCCGTCATGAGTCGGCCAGCTGGCGCATGAGGGCGGATGCCTCGCGCAGGGTCGCACGCTGGGCATCCGTCAGCTCGCGCGTCCGCTTGTTGAGCCAGTGCTCGCGTCGCCTGCGCGTCTCGGTCACGAACGCGCCGCCGGCCGCCGTGATGCGCACGACGACCTTGCGGCCGTCGTCGGGTGCGGACTCGCGGGTCGCGAAGCCGCCGTCGACCAGGGAGTTCACGCGACGGTTCATCGACGGCGGCGTCACGCGCTCGGCCTCGGCGAGCTCGCCGAGTGTGCGCGGACCCTCGCGGAACAGCTGGGCGAGCACGCTGAACTGGCCGTCGGAGATGTCGTCGCCCGCCTTCTCGGCGCGGATGCGGCGATTGAGGCGGCCGACCGCGATGCGCAGCAGGGCGTCGAGGTCGAGTTCGGGGTCGTCGGTGTTCGACGCGGGGGCGGTCACGGCATCCACTCTAGATGCTTAGCCTGGCTAATTAGCATTTTGCAAGTAGATTGCCACGCGCGTGCACGCGGCGTGCGACCCGCCCGCGCGGCAGGATATGGGCCATGCCGACCTTCACCGATGCGCAGGGCGTCGAGATCACGTACTACGCGTACCCCGCCGAGAACCCGAAGGCGGTCGTGCAGCTCGCGCACGGCATCGGCGAGCACGCGGGCCGGTACGCGCACGTCGCGGCGGCGCTCAACCGGGCCGGCTACACGGTGTACGCCGACGACCACCGCGGTCACGGCCAGACGGGGATGGCGCAATGGGCGGGGGATGTCGCGAAGCTCGGCAAGCTCGGCCCCGGCGGCCTTCGCGCGACCGTGGAGGACCTGCGGCAGCTCGACGGCATCATCCGCGCGGAGCACCCGGGTGTGCCCGTCGTGCTGCTCGGCCACAGCTGGGGCTCGCTCATGGCGCAGCTGCTCGTCAACAAGCACGCGGCCGACTACGACGGGGTCGTGCTGACCGGCACGGCCTTCCGCATGTTCGGCTCGATGGGCGCCGGCAACTTCAACGCGAAGTGGAAGAGCCCCGAGGCGACGGGCCGCGAGTGGCTCTCGCGCGACCCCGAGATCCAGAACGGCTTCAACACCGACCCGCTGACCTTCGACGCCGACGTGCTCGGCAAGTTCGGCCTCGTCGACGCACTGCGGCTGTTCGGCCGGCCGGCCAAGCGCCTCGAGCGGGACATCCCGCTGCTCATCCAGATCGGCTCGGAGGACCCGCTCGGCGGCGAGAAGTCGGTCGTCAAGCTGGCGAACGCGTACCGCGAGCGCAGCGGGCTCACCGACATCACCGTGCACGTCTATGCGGATGCCCGGCACGAGGTCTTCAACGAGACGAACCGGGACGAGGTGCTCGCCGACCTCGTCGCCTGGCTCGACGGGCGCTTCGCCGGGCCCGCCCGTTGACTTAACCCGTTCAGCGGGCCAGCTTGGGACGAGACCCCGCCCTTGGGGGCCACCACAACTCGGCATCTCAATGAGGAGATCCATGTCCCACCGCACCCGAACGGCCGCGCTCATCGGCGCCGGCCTCGCGGCGGCGACGTTCGTCGTCACCGCCTCCACCCCCGCTCTCGCGGGCACGCCCCACGGCCCCGTCGCGCCGCAGAAGGCGAGCCACGCACTCGGCGACGTGCCGCTGTTCGTGCGGTCCGCGGACCCGGCCGCGCTCACCCAGGAAGCGCAGCTCACGGCATCCGGCGACACGAAGGACGCCGCCGCACTCGCGAACGTCCTCGCCACTCCGCAGGCGGTGTGGCTCACCGGCGGCACACCCGATCAGGTCCGCAAGACGGTTCAGCAGACGATCGCGGCCGCCACCGTGCAGAAGACCGTGCCCGTGTTCGTCGCGTACGACATCCCCGGCCGTGACTGCAGCGAGTACTCCGCGGGCGGCGCGGCGGACACCGCCGCCTACGAAGCCTGGATCGACGGCGTCGCGGCCGGCATCGGCAACACGAAGGCCGTGGTGCTGGTCGAGCCCGACAGCGTCGGCCTGCTGCCGCAGACGACGTGCATCGATCAGGACGGGCTCAGCCCGTCGGTCTATCCGTTCACGGATGCCGAGCGCTTCACCGAACTGAACGCGGCCGTCTCCGCGCTCGAGGCGAAGCCCAACACGAGCGTCTACCTCGACGGCACCAACTCCGCGTGGCTCGACGTCCCGAGCCTCTCTGACCGGCTCATCGCCGCGGGCGTGAACCGGGCACAGGGCTTCTTCCTGAACGTCTCGAACTATCAGCTGACCGGCAACAACGTCGACTTCGGAACCTGGGTCTCCGACTGCATCGCGCTGCGGGGCCAGGATGCCTCGGCCAACTGCCCGAGCCAGTACTGGAACGGCGGCCCGGACGGCACCGCGATCGCGGGCCTGCTCGGCGCCTGGAACGGCGTCGCGCTGAGCCCGTACGGCGCGTGGAGCGACACCGCGACCGACCCGGCCCTCAACACGAGCGGCATCACCGCGCAGTACGCCTCCGCGCTCGCCGCGGCCGGTGTGCAGCCGACCGCCCACCTCGTGATCGACACGAGCCGCAACGGCACCGGACCGAACCCGATGACCGCCTATGCGGCCGCCCCCTACGACCAGAGTGCAGCCACGGTCGGCGCGCTCGCCGCGGCCAACTGGTGCAACTCGCCCGGCGCCGGGCTGGGTCTCGCGCCGACGACCGACACGGGCGTCGCGCTGGTGGACGCGTACCTCTGGGTGAAGACCCCGGGCGAGTCCGACGGGCAGTGCGATGCCGCCGGCGGTGCGCGTGCGTGGGACTACAGCGCCTACACGCAGCCGGGCTGGCCGACGGATGCCGCGGGCCAGTCGCTGTTCGACCCGCTCTGGGGCCAGAACGACCCGGCAGCGGGCGCATGGTTCCCGGCGCAGGTGCTCGACCTGATCAAGAACGCGCACCCGGCGCTGTAGCGGCCCGGGTCTGGTCTCCATTCGCTGCGCTCAGTCGACCCGACGCATTCGCTGCGCTCAGTCGACCAGCGGCTTCCGCTGGTCGACTGAGGCCGCCAGGCCGAATGGAGACCCGCCTCCCTGCCTAGGCTTGACCCATGCACGGTGAGTACAAGGTCCCCGGCGGCAAGCTCGTCGTCGTCGACCTCGACGTGATCGACGGCCGCATCGCGAACTTCCGCCTCGCGGGCGACTTCTTCCTCGAGCCCGACGAGGCCCTCGGCGCGATCGACGCGGCGGTGAACGGGCTTCCCGCCGAATCCGACACCAAGGCGATCGCGGACACCGTGCGATCCGCCCTCCCCGAGGGCGCGATCCTGCTCGGCTTCAGCCCCGAGGCCGTCGGCGTCGCGATCCGCCGTTCCCTCGCGAGCGCCACGACCTGGCGCGACTACCAGTGGGAGGTCGTGCACGCCCCGGCCGTCAGCCCGGTCATGCACTTGGCGCTCGACGAGGTGCTCACGGCATCGGTGGCCACCGGCATCCGCAAGCCCACGCTCCGCTTCTGGGAATGGGACGAGAGCGCCGTCGTCATCGGCAGCTTCCAGTCGGTCAAGAACGAGGTCGACCCCGAGGGCGCGAAGCGGCACGGCTTCGACGTCGTGCGCCGCATCACGGGCGGCGGCGCGATGATGATGGAGAAGGGCTCGGTCGTCACCTACTCGCTCTACGTGCCCGTCGACCTCGTGCAGGGCATGACCTTCGCCGACAGCTACGCGTACCTCGACGAGTGGGCGATCCTCGCACTGCAAGACATGGGCATCGACGCGAGCTACGTGCCGCTCAACGACATCACGAGCCCGAAGGGCAAGATCGGCGGCGCCGCGCAGAAGCGGCTCGGCTCCGGGGCCGTGCTGCACCACGTCACGATGAGCTACGACATGGACGGTCAGAAGATGACCGAGGTGCTGCGCATCGGCCGCGAGAAGATCAGCGACAAGGGCATCGCCTCGGCGGCGAAGCGCGTCGACCCGCTGCGCAGTCAGACCGGGCTCACCCGGGCGGAGATCATCGAGCGGATGAAGGCGCAGTTCGCGGGGATGTACGGCGCCGTGCCCGGTGACGTGACGCCCGCGGAGTACGCCGCCGCCGAGCGTCTCGTCGCCGAGAAGTTCTCGACGCCGGAGTGGCTCTACCGCGTTCCGTGAACCCGCCGATCGACTCACGCGGAGCGTGAATGGAGATCAGCGGCGGGGTCTCCATTCGGCGCTGTGCGCCG
>Ga0131853_10000092_pt1 | contig 132359 bp, 131 predicted proteins | sample TergutLab28metaG_FD_92764 | JGI IMG/M metagenome (GOLD analysis project Ga0131853, IMG submission 92764) | Labiotermes labralis P1 segment gut microbial communities from Petit-Saut dam, French Guiana - Lab288 P1 (version 2) (version 2) | ecosystem: Host-associated > Arthropoda: Insects >...
CTTGACAAAATGACAGAAACTGCGTACAATACTAAGGCTGATATGCGCCAGTAGCTCAGCTGGATAGAGCAACTGCCTTCTAAGCAGTAGGCCAGGGGTTCGAATCCCTTCTGGCGTACCAGCTCTCTACCGGGGGTGCTGCATTCCGTTTCCGGCTCCAGCCTGCGGCTTCTGCCGAAAACTACATTTCGCAACCCCGTCGTTCGCTTCCACACAAAGCAAAGACCCACTTTGTGTGGCTAAGGTCAAGGGCAGGGTCAAGGACATAAAAGCAATTATGGTGAGTATAGCTCAGTTGGTTAGAGCGCCGGATTGTGGTTCCGGAGGTCGCCGGTTCGAACCCGGTTACTCACCCCAAGGTTCAATTTGGGTGCAGTGTTTGCACTGCACCCGCTTATAATGGGATGTCGCCAAGTGGTAAGGCACCAGACTTTGACTCTGGCATTCGGAGGTTCGAACCCTCCCATCCCAGCCACGCGACCCGGTAGCTCAGTTGGCAGAGCATTTGACTTTTAATCAAAGGGTCTGGAGTTCGAGCCTCCACCGGGTCACCACAAAAGCGCGTTCTCGCAATAGCGAGGGCGTGTTTTGCTTTTGGCAGGCATATAATTGACAATGAAGGGTATTAGCTGGTATACTGCCTTAGGAAAAAAACGACATTAGAGGGAGAATACATGACAAGAGAATCGATGCTTCGGCTGACCGGGTTTCAGCAGGTAGGAGAAGGAGAACCCGGAGCCTTTGGGATGATCGGAGGATTTCCGGTGGAGGCGTTTGTGCCGAAAGACGGAGAACTTCATTTGCGGATCAGTGCCAGTGTCAATCAGCTTGATAGAAAAGCAGCGAAAGCCCTACAAAACGCCGGGAAAGAGCTGGATCGAAATGTGAAGCTTACAGCAACTACAGAAATGTCCACAGTCCAGGTGGTCATCAAAAGTCAGGATGAGGTTGAGGCGCGGAATCTATTTGAGAAAACAAAGCATCAGCTGGAGCCGATCTTGGGAGACCGGGAGCTGTTTGAGCCGCCTGCATATTGTGCAATCTGCGACGGAGAAGGCTCAGATGTGCTCTCGAGAGTACATGGACAGCTTGCGCCCGCACATAGGCATTGCCTGGAACGCCAAAAGCACGAAATGATGGCTCAGGTTGAGGATAAGACAAATAATCCGAAGACGATTCAGGGCTTTATCGGCGGACTCATCGGTGGCCTTGTGGGAGCAGTCCCCGCGTTTATTGTACTCAATATATTTCAAACCTTTTTCTTCGTGCTTTTTGCTCTGATTCCCATTGCCGCATATTATGGATGGAAGATTTTTGGCGGTAAGTTGAGCCGGCTTACGACGGTTTTTGTGATTTTATATAGCATTCTTGTATCCCTTTCGGTTGAGGTGCTGGATACCCACATGATTTTGCGCGATATATATGCCGAGTGGGGGATTGCCGGGCAAATCCGTCTGATGGATACGGTTCGCTATTATTTCACGCCTGAGGTGTTCCTTGAATATTTTGCGCGTAATACCCTGATGGCGGTTGGCGCTGCGATTGTAGGGGTTTTCCTGGCATTGGGCATTATCATCAAGACAGATAAAGGCGCCCTTCAAGAGGCCTTGGATTCGGCGAGTGAGTTTGTACCGATTCCGCGGGAATACCGCAGAGAAGAGAGAGAAGCTGCTACGATGGAGCAAGAGATGTAGTAACAAGATATAGTTTAAAGGTCGGTGCATTGTGCATCGGCCTTTTTTATGCGTAAAAAATTTAAAAAGTAAAGAAAACTATTGACAGAAGACAAGCTGTGAAGTACTATATATCTACTCGCTAAAAGCGAATGGGGAAAACGACCACAAGATATTGTGTTTTGGACGAAAGGAAAAGAGGTGCGCCTGATGAGTATAAAAACAACACTGGCAGCGATTAAAAAACGGGATGGGAGACTGGTTCCATTCCATAGGGACAAGATTGCGGAAGCGATCAGAAAGGCCTTTGAGGCCACGTATCGGCCGGATGGCGCGGAGATTGCAGAGAAATTGGCGGAAGAAGTCTTGTCGATCCTGGAAGTAGAGGGCGAGACACAGCCGGATGTGGAGCACATACAAGATATAGTAGAGCGGGTGCTGATGGACAATGGCTATGTGTCCACAGCGAAGTCTTATATTCTATATCGTTCAGAACGCTCCCGGCAGAGGGAGATGAAAACCCGCCTCATGCAGCGGTATGAGGAGATCACCTTTGCCGATGCCCGGGATTCAGATATCAAGCGGGAGAATGCCAACATCGATGGTGACACGGCGATGGGTGTTATGCTGAAGTTCGGCTCAGAGGGTGCGAAGCAGTTTTATCACAATCATGTGCTCAATCAAGCCCATGCGAAAGCCCACGCAGAGGGTGATATTCACATCCATGATTTAGACTTCCTCACCCTGACGACGACTTGTTGTCAAATTGATATTATCAAGCTCTTTTCCGGCGGATTTTCTACGGGACATGGTACCCTCAGAGAGCCGAATGATATTCACTCTTATGCGGCTCTTGCCTGTATTGCGATCCAATCGAATCAGAATGATCAGCATGGCGGACAGAGCATCATCAACTTTGATTATGGTATGGCGCAGGGGGTCTCAAAGACCTTTGTGCGCTTGTATCGTCAAAATCTGACAAAAGCGCTGATGCTTTGGCGTGAGATGGAAGATCCGGAACAGGATCTGCGTGCCATGATTACCGCCATCTATGAAGAGACAGGACTTCGCCCGACCTTGGAAGACGCGGATGCGTATTTGGCGGAGGAGTTTAAGCGTTTGCTCCCAGTTTATGAAGATGAGGCGGCCCTCAAGCGGATCCAAAGCGTTGCGCGGCACCACGCGATCAAAGAGACAGACCGTGCCACCTTCCAAGCGATGGAGGCCTTTATTCATAACCTCAATACCATGCACTCCCGGGCGGGGGCGCAGACGCCTTTTTCTTCGATTAACTATGGGATGGACACCTCTCCTGAGGGGCGGATGGTGATTAAGAACGTCATGCTCACAACAGAGGAAGGCCTCGGCGGGGGAGAGACGCCGATTTTCCCGATTCAGGTGTTCCGTGTGAAAGCCGGTGTGAACCTCAATGAGGGAGAGCCGAACTATGATCTCTTTAAACTCGCTTGCCGTGTGAGTGCGAAGCGGCTGTTTCCGAACTTCTCCTTTGTGGATGCGCCCTATAACATCAAATATTATGTTCCCGGACGTCCTGAGACGGAGATTGCCTATATGGGTTGCCGGACGCGGGTGATTGCCAATGCTCATGATCCAAGCCAAGAGATTGGCAGCGGGCGAGGAAACTTGAGCTTTACCTCGATCAATTTACCTCGCCTTGCGATCCGTGCGAAGGGTGATATTCCCCGCTTCTTTGAGGATTTGGAGCATAAGATTGACCTTGTGAGTGCACAGCTTTTGGAGCGCTTTGAGATCCAAGCATCTAAACGGGTGTATAACTTCCCCTTCCTCATGGGGCAGGGCATTTGGCTCGATAGTGAGAAACTCAAATGGGATGATGAGATCCGGGAAGTCATTAAGCATGGAACCCTCGCGATTGGATTTATTGGATTACCGGAAACGCTTACAGCCCTTATCGGCGCCCATCATGGAGAGAGTGAAAAGGCGCAGAATCTGGGACTTGAGATTGTTGGATTTATGCGGACAAAGCTAGATGAATTAACCCGGCGCACGAAGTTGAACTTTACCCTGATCTCTACACCTGCGGAGGGACTCTCCGGCAGATTCGTCCGGATGGATCGGGTCGCATTCGGTGAGATTCCGGGAGTTACGGATAAGGAATACTACACAAATGGGTTCCACATCCCTGTGGGATATCAGATTACGGCTTTTGAGAAGATTAAACTGGAAGCGCCCTACCATGCCCTGACCAATGCGGGACACATTAGCTATGTGGAGATGGACGGTGACCCCAGCGAGAATCTAGAGGCATTTGAGAAAATTGTCCGTTTCATGCAAGCGTCCGGCGTGGGATATGGCTCCATTAACCACCCGATCGACAGAGATCCGGTGTGCGGATTCTCCGGTATCATCAAGGACCAATGTCCGGGCTGCGGACGGAGAGAGTCTGCGGAGGATCCGGTACCATTTGAGCGGATTCGCCGGATTACAGGGTATCTGGTTGGGACTGTGGATCGGTTTAACAATGCCAAGCGAGCAGAAGAGCGGGATCGGGTGAAGCATAGGTAGAGGGAAAAGACTGACGCGATAGTGTCAGTCTTTTCCCTTAGTACAAGGTAATGCCCTTACCTCAAAGCTACTTGATAATCTTGAAATATTCAATTTTTGCTAGCTTCAAAAAGTGATTGCTCATATCAAGTTCGCCAGCTACTTCAACCTCTAATTCGTCTTTATGGGCATCACAAGCTATTCGATAATCTTGATCAGATAATTCCATTAGTATAGTCTTATATTTTCCATCAAATCTTGTTAATAGTCTAATAGTTTTTTCGGTGGCGCCGTCCGTCTCACGTGTAGATAAAGTTTTAACCACCCCGCTAAGAACAACATCTTGACACAAGACATTATCACGATAAATCTTGGCTAGTTCATCAATGACATAAAAGTGATGGTCGTCAATTAATATGCGGTTTTCTTGACCGATTTTCTGAGTAAGAGCAGACGCATAGCGAATAGTTGCATCAATTTGTGTATTCCCATCAATTGGTTTCATCTTCATTAATGCATCGCACATATTTGCAGTGATCCCAGTTTCATATGCAACGGCGGCCACATCACTCAAACGTTGTTTTTGCTCCACAGCACTATTTACCTGGTTCATTGCGGTATATATCCGCTCAACAACTTTGTGTTCAAATGGTAGCGGTGTGGGCCATTCCGACATAGGGGAGAACTGCTCTGTATTCTCATCTACTACTTGTATATCAATGTTAATAATGAAACTTCCAACTTCTGTTTGTGCAAGCTTAAAGTTTTCCAGATAGTCTTTAGCTAACTTTGTGGCTCTAAAACAAATTGGTTGAACTTTTTGTTCAGCACAAGCTGAATACAAGACAAGTTCCCTCAGGCCTTCAATACAGCCGGCAGCATAATCGAGAGGGAGTTTTCCGTCTTGTGACATAGAAGATACGATCCGAAACTCCATTCTATCAAAATAGACCGTTAAAATTTCTTTTGTAATTACCTCAATACTCCTTTGTTCAAGAATAGATATAGTTTGGAGAGTGCTATTAAGGTTAACAAAGAAATCATCAAATTTTTCGCTTGCTGAAATCGCGAGTCTTTTTTCTGAGCATGGGCTATTAAAAACCATTAGATTTCTATTTCTGAAATCATAATCGCGTGTCCACCCTTTTAGCAGTAAATATCTTTCGACAGAAGCTGCTGTGATCCCATTGAAGTTATCTATTTTTGGCGCATTCATAGTTCGGCACCTTCTTTCACACAATCAATTAGTCGTTGCAATTCATCAGGCGTAAGCCTTTGTGAAGCAGGAAGTTCAATACGTTTTTTGCTTTTATTTTCCGTATTATCTTGCCCTTTTAATGAGCACCACCACGCACATCGGCCTAAAATAGCGCAATCATTTGTTATAGTCAGCCATTCGCTTGGTTGTTTAGGCATTGAATAAATAATTAAAATACGAGGACTTCCCACTGAGGTCTTAATTAAATCTTTATAATTTTTTACTTCTAAGTCATAAAGCACTTTGGTGCCTTTTGGCACAATATTTGTTGTGGCCTTAATCTGAAAATCTATTCCAAAACCACTTTCAACAAAACGCTTTCGATCACTATCGTACTCAACATCAGAAAACCTGCCATCTAACCCGTAATCCACATCATGCTCTCTAAAAACAATACCAGCGCGTGCAGAGATAGCTTTAGCGTATGCGCGACTTAGCTGTTCTTTAATATGTTGTTCAGTCAATTTTGCAACCGCCTTTCTACAAAGTACGAGAGGATAAACATTATATTGCATTCCGTTGAAAAAAGGAAGATTATGAAATAATATTTCAGAATTTAGATGCTTAAGAGTGTGTCATGTTATTGCTCTCCGTTATTTAAATTGCATACTATAAGCTCACTCACATCAGCCCCGCAATCTTCGTCACAATCTCTTCCGTAGACAGCGTACCACAGTGGATCGTATAGTCTGCGTAACGCTCGTAGTACGCTTTGCGGATATTATAGATATCCTCCAGCGTTGTGCCGGGGGTGGCGGCGATGCCGCGGGTTTTCATGTTTTGGAGGCGACCCTCTAAGACGTCTAGGGGGATATCCAGATAAATGCAGATGCCCTTTTGTTTGAGATGTGTCATAGCAGGGGCTGAGAGTACCATGCTGCCGCCTGTTGCGATTACGGTTTTGTCGGCTTGGAGCTGGAGCGCTTCTTGTTCTTCAATTTTAAGAAAAGCCTCGACCCCTTTTTCGTTGATGATGTTTTGCAGGGGCATCCCTTGGCGTTTCGCGATGAGGATGTCTATATCGATAAAGTCATAGCCTAAGACTTTGGCGAGGATGACGCCCACAGTGCTCTTGCCTGCGCCCGGCATTCCTGTTAAGATAAGGTTAGATTTCATGATTTGGCCTCCTAGTTTTGATCGAAAGGATCAGGATTCATGCAAAATACGGAACTACATCGCCGGGCAGAGGAACTATGGAGACGATGCCTTGATCGGTCTATCGTGACCCACACAAATTTCCTCACACCGGCAGAGCAATATACACTTGGGCAGATGCCCTATCTGCGGCCTGTTCTCTATCTATGGGGCGGATTTCCTGATGCAGAGCGGCGGATCGCCTTCTTTTTGCCGGAGCATCTCACCCCGGAAGAATTTGACGCGACAGACTATCTCACAGCCTTTCAGATCCGCTGTCGTTTTGGCGAGATCGGGCATCGAGATGTGCTGGGGAGCCTGCTTGGCCTTGGGATTGAGCGGTGGAGTATCGGAGATATTCACGTGAGCGGGGAAGAGGCTTGGTTTTTCTGTTTGCCCTCTGTTGCGGGACTAATTTCCATGGAGCTTACACGGATTGGCCGAAACGGCGCCGAGGTGCGGGAAATCCCCTTGGATCAGGTGACACTACCGGAGCGGCATCGGGAGGAAGTACGCTTTACTGTCAGCAGTTTGCGCCTAGACGCAGTCCTTGCGGGGGTGTTTCATCTATCTCGCGGTACTGCCGCGGAGTTGATTGAAGGCGGGACAGTACAGCTCAATTATACGGTTTGCGAGAAGACTTCTGCTACAGTCGAGCCGGGAGACGTGTTTTCTCTGCGCGGGTATGGGAAGGCCTGTCTGCGTGAAACTGGCGGGAAATCGAGGAAGGATCGGATCCATCTTGTGGTGGAACGGTATGTTTGAGATGCTTGTCCCATTACTGTACAGCAAGGAGATGGATGATCGTGAGGCAAAAGTCGAGCACGATCATTCCGGCGAGTGTGGAAGCTAAAATGATTTTGACTTTATCAGGGAGGCGTTCAGTCAGAGATTCGATGCGGGGATGTATGACCTTAATCAGCAACACAATCAGCACACCAAATACAACCGCGCCTAAGAGGGAAATGCGTCCCGCTATGTTGAAGCGGAAGTGGGAATAATCCCACCACCGGAGACCGAACGCAAGCTCAAGCGAAACAGAGGTTACGTATTCTACGCCGGTTGTGAGTACCACGCCTGTGAGGAAAAGAAGTGCTACATTTTTTATGCGCTTATACAGAAGCGCGAGGGAGAGTGTGGCAACGGCTCCATAGATGGGACAGATTGGTCCATAGAGAAAACCGCGGTTGTCCCATTGTCCCATCTCAATAGAGCAGAGGGCAGTTTCATACGCCCAGCCGATCAGGCTATACAGGACAAACCATAAAAACCATGTAGATACCTTAGATGCTTTTGCCATATCCTTATATACTCCTATCCGAATACTTCAATTGCTGCTATGATTCGCAGTAGCTCTTTGTTCGCCTGTGTGCGTCCGTAGGCGTCGATGAATCGTTCTCTATACTTGTCCGTTTTGAGGTTGAAGAACAGCGTCCAGGTTGCCCAGAACAAATCAACATGACGATCGCCGACACCGGCAGTATCGAGGTCAATAAATCCGTTAAGCTGCCAGTTGTCTAGTATGATGTTTGGCAAGCAATAATCACCGTGAAGGAGGGTGTTTGACTCCAGTAAATGACCATGTGTTTTCACGATTGCCCAAGCTTCTTCAGGGCTTTTCAAACCCCAAGCATCGGCAATGCTCCGATCAAACATGTGCTGTCGCTTGCGTTGTTCTGCACTGGCAAGTAACAATGCGCTGTGATTTGGAATCGGACAGTCTGTAAAATCTGTAGTGTGGAGCAAGGCAAGCCGTTCCGCGAGGGTGTCACATAGCCGCTCCGGCTGTGCCAAGTATTTTTCCGCGATACAATCATCACCTTTGATTTTCTCTGTCATCAGCCAGTCACGGGTATCTGAGATGTAATAGAGCGGGTTTGCAGATAAGCCTTTGGTGTGAAAATATCGGGTCATAGCGGCTTCGCGTTCCAAAGATCCTTTTGGCGCGGACTTTAAAAAGTAGCCGCCATCCTGATCTATAAATATAACGCTTGCCTCTGGTGAGCAACTGCTGTCATATAACTTTGCGCCGGATAAGAGCGGTTGCAATTCTGCGGGGTATGCCGCAATATTAGGCTTGATCGGTGTAAGGATCATGTTGTTTTCCTTTTTTCACGAGGGATTTTCCCATCATTACCATGTCATTCCAACAGCTGTATCCTCTTTTCTGATAAAAGAGTTCAGTTTCATCGGTACGAGAGGTAAACAAATATAGTTTCTCAACGCCGCAGGCTTCCAACCGACTCTCGAACGCACGGAGAAGCTGTGCGCCAACGCCGCTTCCTCTGAGATCGAGCCGTACGCAAAACTCTTTTATGTGGAACTGGGTGCAATCGAAGTAGTGTTCCACATTGCCAAGAATCATACCGCTCAATATATTGTCCTTGCAGCAGACTAAGCCCATAAAGCCCTCGCAGTTTATCATCTGGCGAAGCCGCTTTGTTGCGGTCTCCCTTGTCCATTTGTCGTTCCAAGGCGGCGCATTAAAGGCGTCAATATACATGTCTACTATTTCCGGCAACTGCTTTTCGTTCATTGCTTCATAAATCATCATGTCGCAGTCTCCTAAGCGCACTAGGCGCAATAATTTTCCTTATTTTCGGGTATCCTCCTTGATAGGAGGATTTTTTCATGGAAACAATAGCCTTTTTTGATGCAAAACCTTATGATAAAACTTGGTTTGATCAGTTGAAAAAAGAGTATGGCATGGAGATCAAATACTTTGAGAATCGCCTCAATGCGGATACTGCCATCATGGCACATGGGGCACGGGCGGTGATTGCCTTTGTGAATGACCAGATTGACGCGCCCACCATCGACATGTTGTGCCGCTCCGGTGTGGAGGCTATTGCACTGCGTTCGGCTGGGTATAATCATGTGGATCTCAAATATGCCGAGGGGAGAATCCGGGTGTTTCGTGTGCCGGCTTATTCACCGAATGCGGTGGCGGAACATGCGATGGCCTTGCTTCTTTGTCTCAACCGTAAAGTCCATAGAGCGTATAACCGGGTCAGAGAGTATAATTTCAGTCTGAAAGGGCTCACAGGATTTGACCTGAAAGGCAAGACTATGGGAGTCATTGGAACAGGGAAGATCGGGCAGGCTTTTATTGATATCTGTTTTGGCTTTGGTATGAAAGTGATCGCCTATGACCCGGTGCCGGTGTGGGGGCGGGGGGTGGAGTATGTGTCTTTTCACAATCTCTGCCGCCAGTCGGATATTATCAGTCTCCACTGTCCTTTGACGCGGGACAGCTATCATCTGATTAGCCGCCATGCACTCCATATCATGAAAGAGGGGGTTGTGATTCTCAATACCTCCAGAGGGGCGCTGATTGACAGTGAGGCCTTGCTTGATGCCATTAAAAATGAGAAGGTATCCGCTGCGGGGCTCGATGTGTATGAGGAGGAAGCAGATTTTTTCTATGAAGATGTGTCGGAGAATGTGCTGCAAGATGACAAGCTGAAGCTCTTGCTTGCGACGCCCAATGTATTAGTGACCAGCCATCAGGGTTTTTTGACAGATGAAGCGCTTCGAGAGATTGCGAAGACGACCCTTTCGAATCTGTCAGACTTCTTTGCCGGGAGACCAAACGAAAACGAAGTGCTCTGCCGTGTGACGGCGGAGTGTTAATGGGGTATCTGTAGAGGCAAACCTTGTGTTTGTCCCTACGTCTTGACTGCCTCGTTGTACAGGCGGTTTTTTGAGATGCCGGTCTCTTCTGAAATCTCTCGGGCGGCGTCTTTGAGGGAGGTGCCGGATTCCATTCGGGTGCGGAGCATGGCGAGGGCGTCTTGTAAGGTGAAGGCTTCGGCGGGTTCAGTCTCCGGGGCGCCTTCGATGATGAGGACAAACTCGCCCCGGGGTTTTTCTGTGCTGTATCGTGTTACGGCTTCTGATAGGGTGGTGCGGATGGTTTCTTCGAACTTTTTGGTCAACTCCCGGCAGAGAGTGATACGTCTATCACCCCAAGCTTCCAGCATATCCGCTAATGTGTTTGGGAGCTTGTGGGGGGCTTCGTAGAAGACCATGGTGCGGCTCTCGTGCTTGAGAGACTTTAAATGTTCCCGTCTGCTTTTGTTTGCGGTGGAGAGGAAGCCTTCAAAAGTAAAGCGGTCTGTGGGGAGTCCGGAGATGGCGAGGGCTGTGACGAAAGCGGAGGGGCCGGGGATACAGAGCACAGGCACGCTATGTGCGGCACAGAGGGCGACAAGTTCCTCGCCGGGATCGCTGATTGCGGGCATACCGGCGTCTGAGACTAGGGCGCAGGATTCGCCAGCAAGAAGCCGTGTGAGGATTTCCGTACCCCGCTCCCGCTGATTGTGGGCGTAGTAGCTGATCAGGGGCTTTTTGATCTCGAAGTGGTTGAGTAACTTGATTGTGACCCGGGTATCTTCTGCGGCAATGAAATCAACAGTCTGTAGGGTTTCGATTCCACGGGGAGAGAAATCACCGAGATTGCCGATGGGGGTGCCGACTAGATATAATGTACCGCTCATGTGCCTCACCTCCTGTGGTAGATTTCGCGGAGTTCTGGACTGTCATTTCCTGTGTCATCCTGCAAGATGAGGGGCGCTAAGATCTCAAGGCCGGGATTTCCGCCCCGGCGGCCTTCGATTAGGATTAGGCTTGGCGCACGCGCTGCTGTTTGGGTGACCATACGCAGACGCTTTGGTTCGATGCCGTGCGTGTGCATAGAGACCATGATCTCTGCTAGGCGTTCCGGGCGGTGCACCAGTGCGAAACGTCCGCCCCAGCGGAGTAGGTAGCCTGCGGCCTTGCAGATATCGTCTAGGGTGCACAAAGACTCTTCCCGTGCGTCTGCGATCCCTGTTGTAGTTGCGCGGGCGCCGGAACCTGCAGGGAAATAAGGCGGGTTTGAGACCACGAGATCATAGGCTCCGGCTCTTAGTACGTCCCGCATTTGCCGGATGTCTGCGTGGTGGGCGGCAATACGCTCTGCGACGCCGTTGTGTGCGGCGTTTTCTGCGGTAAGTGTCACGGCTTCCGGTAGGATGTCCACACAGTCGATGGAAAGCTCCGGTGTACGTAAGGCGAGCAGAATTGCTAGGACACCGGTACCGGATCCGAGATCGGCGGCACGTGTTGTGCGGGCGGTATTGGTAAAATGGGCGAGGAGTACCGCGTCTGTGCCGAGTTTGAACACAGGCGGCTTTTGGACAAAACGGGGGCCATTCGGCCATAGATCGTCAAATTGTTGGATGGGGTATCACCTCTATGAAAAACGAGCCGCAATTCATCCAGAATTGCGGCTCATTTTGTTGCTAGGCTTTGGGATTTACGCCTGGATTGCGTCAACAGGGCAAGAATCCACACATGCGCCGCAGTCGATGCAAGCATCTGGATCAATTACATAGATGTCGTCTCCAGGTGCGATGCACTCAACCGGACAGGTGCTCTCACATGCGCCGCAATTGATGCAGTCTGAATTAATTGTGTATGCCATATCTGTTCTCCTCCATTTGGAACCTATGAATTTTTGATACCATCATTGTACTACGTTCTGGAAAAAAGTCAATGCGCTTTTTCAAATTTGTATAACAAAGAGAAATCTTGGCAAGCATCTAGGGATAGGAGGGTGCAAAAATGCCTAGAAACAGTATAGAAGGAAGCGCATTTCCGAGCCTGGAACAGGAGGGACAGAGCGCGGCGCACACAGATCGTGTCTCGCGACGAGAAAAAGAAGAAAATCAAGACTTGAAAGAGGGTGAAAATAAAAGAAAAAACGAGAAAACGAGTGCTGGGGAGAACTAGATTAAAATATAGACTGCAGATTGGTCAGGAAAAGTCAAAAACAGACTTGAAAATCATACTGACTAGGTTTATAATATAAAAGGTCAAAGAAAGTCAAAGTCAGATTTGGGGATGATATCTATGGGTATGAGCAATTTAATTGCAGAGTTTATCGCAGAGGCATTGAGAGAGTCGGACGGATTGGCGGAATTACAGCGGGCGGAGCTTGCGAGCCGTTTTGGCTGTGTGCCGAGCCAGATTAACTACGTCATTGCGACACGTTTTTCGCCGGAACATGGATACATTGTAGAGAGCAGACGGGGCGGCGGCGGTTTCATTCGCATTCGGCGGGTATCGGCGGATCCGAAACAGCTTGTGATGCATACGCTCAATGCCATCGGCGATGAGCTTGACGCACGAACGGCAGAGGCCTTCTTGCAAAACCTGCTGGACAATGAGACCTTGGCACCGGATTTGATCCGCACGATGGCGGCGGCACTAGGAGACCGTGCTCTGCAACCGGCTCCGCAGCTTATGCGCAATGCACTGCGGGCTTCGATTCTCAAACAACTACTACTTATCGCATCAGAATAAACTTTAGGAGGGTTTTATCATGAATTGTCAACAATGTGGCGTACAAGGCGCCAGCTTTCATTACCAAGTGAACATAAACGGTCAAGTACATGAGCTTGATCTCTGCGCAGACTGTGCGGCAGAGCTACAGGGCGCTGTGCGCTCCGGAGGCACTTCCCGTTTGGGTGGGCTTTCGGATCTGTTTTCCGGCAGTCTTTTTGGCGGATCCCTTTTGGAACAGGCATTCCTAGGCAATCGCCCGGGCGTGAATCAGGCAAGAGAGTCCACACGATTGCACGCGACTCCCCATGTTGTGCCAGAGCCAAGTGAGGCAAAGATTCCGCTGGAGGCGGATATGTCTCTGAAAGAGCGTAGGCAACTCAATGCCCTTCGGGCGGAACTGCGTTCCGTGATCGAAGCGGAGAACTTTGAGCGGGCGGCAGAGCTAAGAGATGAGATTCATCGTTTGGAGCAAGTGCAGTAATGGATGATACCTTGTAGGGGCGATTATCAATCGCCCGCGGGCGGCTAATAGCCGCCCCTACAAAGAGAACGGGACGCCGAGGCGGCGTCCTCCTACAGGGTGTACCAAACAAAAACCGTGGACGGCCAAAGGCCGCCCCTACGATACACAGAAAGGAAGTGTGACGACTATGCGTTATGAAGAAAGATTTACAGAGCGAGCCCGGGAAGCCATTGGGCTGGCACATGAATATGCTGCAGAGCTTGGACATGGTTACGTCGGCTCAGAGCACATTTTGCTTGGTCTCTCTCGAGAGAATGGCAGTGTGGCACAGCGGATCTTGGCGGATTTTGGTCTGGAGACGGATCTGCTTACAGATCTGGTTGAAAAATATGTAGGCCGGGGAGAGCCGGGACAGCCGACACAGGGACTGACCCCTCGTGCAAAGCGCGTGATTGAGCTGGCTGTCGGCAGTGCGTCTCAACTGGGACACCGCTATGTGGGGACAGAACATCTGCTCCTCGGCATTTTGAGAGAACATGAGAGCGTGGCGGCGAAGCTGATCTCTTCGGTCGGTGTGGATTTAAACCGCATGTATACGGATGTAGTGAATGCTTTCGGCTCCCTTGATCTCTCTGGTGGCGGGACTGCTCCAAGAGGAAAAGTGCGCCGGGAAGAGACCAAGACCTTGGATCAATTCAGCCGTGACCTCACAGAGGCGGCATCTGCCGGTAAGCTTGACCCTGTGGTCGGGCGGGATCAGGAGATCAGCCGTGTGATTCAGATTTTGAGCAGACGTTCTAAGAACAACCCTGTCCTGATCGGGGAGCCTGGTGTGGGTAAAACCGCAATTGCAGAGGGGCTTGCCCAAAAGATTATCGCAGGTGACGTGCCGGAGGATTTGCGGGATAAGCGTATTGTATCCCTTGATCTCACCGGGATGTTGGCTGGGACGAAGTATCGGGGTGACTTTGAAGAGCGGATTAAAGCGGCGATCGAGGAAGTGCAGAAAGCCGGGGATATCATCCTCTTCATTGACGAGCTCCACACCATCATCGGCGCAGGCGCTGCGGAGGGTGCAGTTGACGCTGCGAACATTGTAAAACCAGCCCTCGGACGGGGAGAGCTCCAAGTGATTGGCGCTACGACCCTTGAGGAGTACAGAAAACACATTGAAAAAGACGCGGCTCTGGAGCGGCGCTTCCAGCCTGTGATGGTGGACGAGCCAACGGAGGAGGAGAGCATTTGCATCCTCCATGGGCTGAAAGACAAATATGAGGCTCACCATAAGCTTACGATCACAGACGAGGCGATTGAGGCGGCGGTCACCATGTCAAGCCGCTATATCACAGATAGATTCTTACCAGATAAGGCGATTGACTTGATTGACGAAGCATCTTCCCGGGTACGGATGGAGAGCCTCACAGCACCTGAGGATATCAAAGAGCTGGAAATCAAAATTGAGCATCTCCGGGCGGAAAAGGAAGAGGCGATCCGCTGTCAGAGCTTTGAGCGTGCGGCGCTCCTCAGAGATGAGGAGAATGCGGTACGCAAAGAAATGGACGATCACCGGAAACGCTGGGAAGAGGCACGCACAGGCCTCGGCAAAAGTGTGACAGCGGAAGATATTGCGGCTGTGGTCTCCGGCTGGACGGGAATTCCGGTTATGAGCCTGACAGAAGATGAGAGTCAGAGACTGCTCAAGATGGAAGAAATCCTCCATCAGCGTGTGGTGGGACAGGATGAAGCTGTCCGTGCAGTTTCCCGTGCAATCCGCCGGGGACGCGTGGGGCTAAAAGATCCGAAGCGTCCGACAGGCAGTTTCCTATTCTTAGGCCCCACCGGTGTGGGGAAAACCGAGCTCTGCCGTGCCCTTGCAGAAGCGGTATTCGGAGATGAAGACGCCATGATCCGTGTGGATATGAGTGAGTTTATGGAAAAGCACACAGTCTCCAAACTTATCGGCTCACCGCCGGGTTATGTTGGGTATGACGAGGGCGGCCAGCTCACGGAGAAGGTGCGGCGTAAGCCCTACAGCGTGGTGCTCTTCGATGAGATTGAGAAAGGGCATGAGGATGTGTTTAATATCATGCTCCAAATCATGGAAGATGGTCATCTGACCGATGGACAGGGCCGACGGGTTGACTTTAAAAATACCATCATTGTGATGACAAGCAATGTGGGTGCGAAGAATATCACGGAGAAAAGTAAGAATCCCCTAGGTTTTGCCTCTGAGCGGAAGGATGAAAAAGAAGTCCGGGATTTGGAAGACATTCGTGCATTGGTCATGGAAGACCTGAAGCGTACCTTCAGACCGGAGTTTCTCAATCGGATTGATGAGACCATCGTGTTCCACCAACTATCCAGAGAAGACATCGCAGAGATTGCAAAGAATATGCTGCAAGTTGTCACAGCGAGGATGCAGGATATTGGCCTAGGACTCATCGTGGAAGATTCTGCGGTAGCGCTTCTGGCAGAGCAGGGATTTGACCCGATCTATGGCGCAAGACCCCTCCGCCGCGGAATCCAGCGGGCGGTAGAAGATAAGGCGGCAGAACTCTTGCTGGAGGGTACGATCAAAGCCGGCGACACGGTGGAAGTGATCGGCGCGGACAGTGAGATTGTGCTTCGACCCAAGGTACTTGCGGAAGTGACGGTGTAAATCAAGGTTTCTAGAAACTGTAAAAGTCCTTGTATGACGAGATGTCATACAAGGACTTTTGGTTGATTTGGCACTTAGGCTCCTTTTCCAAAGGAGCTGTCAGCGAAGCTGACTGAGGATTGCCCTTTATGAATCTTTCCGAAGATTGAATCCGACCTTAGGCTTCGCCTGCCACCTCCTTTGCACCACAGGCACCCCTTCCGCCAAGCCAATCGCTTTCGCTCTTGGGGCGTCAGTTGGAAAAGGAGGATTTGGTTCTCTTAAGCCATCTTTTTTCTCCGCGACATGTATAACCCAATTGTAATCACAATCGCAACCGCACTCATTACAACAGTGGTAATAAACGCCGCAACATAACTGCCGCTTGCTTCTCTAATGGTCGCAGCTAATTGAGGACCCACAAAAGCTGCCACACCGAAGGCAGTAAACATGACGCCGTAATTCATACCCAAGTTCAAGGCACCGAAATTCTCGGCTGTGATCGAGGGGAACACACCCAAAAATCCGCCAAAGCATAGACCGATCCCCATAAGTGCGATCACGAGCACCACAAAACTGGGTGCAAAACTTAGGAGAATCAGCGATACACAAGTCACTGCATACATCAAAATCAGCGTTGGATACCGGCCAATTCGATCAGAAACTGCACCCCAGAAGAAGCGGCCTCCTGTGTTTGCTAAGGCAAGAGCTAACACTGCAACAGCCGCCACTTCGGCAGTCACGCCGGCTCCTGCTTGTGCGATGAGAGAAGCCTGGGAAATAATCATCAGACCTGTGGTACACGCCAGTGTATACATGAGCCACAAGACATAGAACCTAGGTGTCTTCAGCATGCCAACCACACCCAGATTCAGATTGGTGCTTGCCGTAGCGGCAACTGCTGCGGGCGGTGTCCATCCGGCTGGTTTAAAGTCTGCGGGCGGCGGTACGATGAACAGAGACGAAAGAATCACGACAGCGCCAAGGATAATGCCAAATATGGTAAATGTTTGCAGCGGTCCCATTGTCCCGATAAAGAAGCTAAACAGGGGTGCGAACACAACGGCTCCGAGACCAAAGCCGCCGGCGATAATCCCCCCTGCCAAGCCCCGCTTGTCCGGGAACCATTTGACAGCGTTTGGAATTGTACTTCCATAGACAAGCCCAATGCCGATCCCGCCTAAGGTGCCGTATGTTAAGTAAAGCGTGATAATATTTTGCGTGAAGCCCGCCAGTGCAAAACTCGCCCCATAGACGATGCCTCCCAATAGAACAGTAGGGCGGAAGCCTATTTTTCCGTGAAGCTTTCCTGCCAAAATCATCGCTAGGGGCACTAAGCCGAGGGACAGCGTAAAAGCAAAGCTCACCTCTGGGCCGGTAAATCCAAACCGGTCAATCAAGGCGCTTGCAAAAACACTCCACGCGTAAGCGGAGCCAACAATCACATTTGCGATGAAGCTGACCCCGATGATGAGCCAGCGATTATTTGTTTTCATTTGATGACCATCCCTTTATGTAGTTTATGAATTGGTATTCACCAAGTTACAATACCATGAGCAAGAGGCCTCGTCAAGCATTTAACAAACTTGTTAGAAAAGAGGACGCTTGCAAGCATAATAAAATCACGGTAGAATAGAAGACATAGTCTGACCATTTGGAGTGAGGAGTGTATCAATTGAAAACGCTACTAAAAAATGCGCTGATCTACGATGGTACCGGAGCGGAACCTGTTCAGTCCGATGTCCTCTTAGATGGGGAACGAATCGCCGAAGTTGGCGAAAACCTCAATTGCCCGGAGGCAGAACTGATTGACCTTACGGGATTATCCTTGTCCTCCGGTTTTATCGATGCACACTCCCACAATGATTGGTACGCAATCAAAAAAGAACCGGTCAAATATTTTGAACCCTTCCTACGGCAGGGAATCGTCTCCTTTATCGCGGGAAACTGCGGTATTTCCGCCCTTGGATTTGAACCCGATACTGCACATAAGGACAAATGCGGCGCGGGGCTATTTCACTTTACAGACGTGACCGGCGAATATGCTACGTTCTCAGAATACTTCGATGCAATCGACGGTCATATGCCAATGAATCTGGCAGTGATGCTGGGACATGGCACCGCTCGGGCAAGTATCGCAGGATATGAAAATAGAGCCCTGACAGACGCAGAATGTGAGCGGATGCTCTCCCTTCTGGAGGAGGGACTCAAAGCGGGCGCCTGCGGACTTTCCCTTGGTCTCATGTATGAGCCGGGGCTGTATGCGCAAGCCAAGGAGCTCAAAAAGGTTGCGCAGCTCTGCGAAAAGTACGATCTCCCCCTTGCTGTCCATCCCCGTGCGTGCAGCGCTGTTTCCATGGCCTATCCAAACCTCTTTGGCAGACCACATCTTTTGCGTGCCTTGGATGAACTGGAAGAGATGGTGGATGGAAGTGCTTTGAAACTACAATATTCACACGCCATCTTTGTAGGTGAGCGTTCCCTGAAGTGCAAAGACGAGCTTGTGGGGATCTTAGATCGGATGCGGACAAAGGGCGTGGATATAATGTTTGACATCTACGCCAATGACAACGGTGTTTCAGTGATCACCGTGATTATGCCTGTTTGGTATCAAGCGATGAGTCCAGAGGAGAAGCGCAAGCCTTTCAATAAGCTGAAGTTTTCCCTGATGGTCAAGATCACGACCCGGCTTCTGGGCTTCGGCTTTGATAATATCAAGATTGCCTATGTCGGTGAGGGCAATGAGCAATATGAGGGAAAAACCGTCCACCAGATTGCCCGTGAGCTTGGGATGACGGATCTGGATGCCTATCTCCATCTGTGTGAAATCAGCAATTTTGCCGGACGCGTCATCATGCGTCCCTATAATACACCAGAGATCAATCAAGAGCTTGCAAAACACGACCATGTGCTCTATATGACAGACGCATGGGTGGAGGAACATGGGGTACAAAACCCGGCGATCTACGATTGTTTTCCCAAGTTTCTGCATCTGGCTCTCAACGACGCCGGTGATACCATGCCTCGGACGATCCGGAAAATGACAGGTGCGGTAGCCGACAGGTTTTCACTCCGGGATCGGGGATATATCAGGCCGGGTGCCTTTGCGGATATCACCATTTTTGACGAAACCAAGCTCAAACACGGCACACCGGACCGCAATGAACCATTTGGGATTGAGATGGTGTTTCTCAACGGACGCCGGGTATTGGATCAGGGCGTGCTGGACGAAGGAGTATTCCGGACAGCGGGGCAAGCTTTGCGTGCTGGATCTTTTTATTCGAAACACGACATATAGGTGTCACATTTTCTATGGTAACATATAGGCAAATTATTGTTGAAGGACGTTTATTATGAGCATAAAATTTACTAAGATACAAAATGCCGCCGAGCGAAAAGAAGTGCAAGAACTCTACAACAAATCTGTTCCGCCGCATGAAAAGGTATATTTTTATCCGCTTTGGTGGAAAAGGAAACGCGCCAATATATCCTTTGTTAATATCTATGACGAAGATAAATGGGCGGGTTTCATATTTTATTCGCTCTATAAAGATTTAGTTTATGTATGGTTTTTTGCGACTTACGATACTGTCCATTCCAAAAATTACGACAGTGCAATGTTTGGTGAAATAAAACGATTATACCCCAACCATCGCATACTTGTGTCAATAGAAGCCGAAAATGAAAACGCTAATAATGCCGAGCAGAGCATAAAAGAAAAGCTATTTTACGAAAAGAACGGGTTTAGAGAAACTGGCTATTTCGTAAAACGAAAAACGGACTCATTCGAGTTGATGCTGATCGGCGAATCATTTCATATTGAGGAGCTGTATCGTGTAAACAAAGAAGTTTATCCGCTTATTGGGCGGTTTCTCGTTTCGGATTTGAAGAGGCAGATTCAGAAGAAATAGCCTCGCCTAATAAGTATTTTCCGAAGTTGCGCGAGATCGGACATTCACCACCGCTTATATTAGGCATGATCATCCATACAATAAAAAGAGGCCGTGCACGAAGACTGCCTCGATGTAATCACTCCATCGGCGTATTGCAATATTCACACCGCGCAATCGTCCCCGCAGTGACAATTCCTTTGGCACCGCATCCGCTGCATACCACAATTCTGTCTCTGGGTTCAGCAGGCTGAGAGGTTGCCGTATTGGGGAATATATTACCAAGGAGACCACCAGTCGCATTCTGAAAGAAGTCATTGTTAAATGCAGCCGCAAACTCCGCTTGAGGAAAAGGCTCATTCGATTCTTCAACCGTCGTTTTGCCATCGGCAGTGGTTACAATACGCTTAAAAGACGACGACGAAGTTGTTTGCATATTTGTGGATTTTTGTGTATTGCTGGACATGTTATTTGACTCTGCAAGCATTTGGTTTGCCTGTGCCATAATCACATCAATATCAGGCATTTCAACAGGTGCCACTACCTCATTGGAATCTTTTTTCTTTTTGAACACAGCATATCCTCCTGAGTATCATCATTTATTCATTATAGCATAAAACCAGCCTATCTGCAAAACATAGAATAAGCATTTTCCAAAGTTGCCCGCGGTAGAATACTCCCCGCCGCTTTTTGTTTAAAGTTTCACCACCACAGGCTGATCAATAGACAAATAATCCTCCCTTACCAGACAGTCAAAGGCCGCCACCTTCACACTAGCTTTTTCAGCTTTGATGAGTGCCGCGGCAAAGGCCGGGTGGATCTCAGCGGCGGGTGTGAAGTATTGCACATCCTGCATTTGTACGATAAACACCACGTGTGCTTCATAGCCCATATCTATGCACTGTCGCAGCTCATTTAAGTGTTTCACACCCCGCTCTGTGGGAGCGTCCGGAAATTGTACAATACCATCATGCTCCAAAGTTACGCCCTTTGTTTCAATGAAAATTTTACGCGTTCCGGCCTCCACATAGAAATCAAAGCGGCTGTCGCCGTAAGTTGCTTCCCGCTTGATTTTAGTGATCCCATCGATATATTGCCCGGACTCCAGATATTCCAAAAACACCCGGTTGGGCGCGCTGCTGTCTATATTGATCAGCCGCTGGTTTTTCCAAACAGCTATCAGATCATACTGGGTTTTTCGGGCGGGATTGTCTGACTTTTGCAAAATCACCTCTACACCCGGAATGAGGAGTTCCTTACATCGCCCTGTGTTCTTTACATGGGCGATTTCCATTTGGCCTGCAATCTCCACATGGGCGATAAAGCGATTTGGACGTGCGATAAAGATCCCTTTGTGCGTGTTTGTGTATGTCATAATGGTTTTTGAGGTCTCCAATTTTATACTAAAAGTTTAACAAGCGAAGCGCTCCAAATGCAGCCACTGCTGTAATCAAGGAACAGAAAGCACCCAAGAGAATGGGTTTGCTCCCCTTCTGAATCAAGTCTCGAATCTTGCAACTGAGACCGATCGCAGTCATGGCGATGACAATGAGGAATCGTCCCATACTGCCCCAAAAAGCCGTAGCTTCGATTGGGATCGTCCCTGTAGAGCGAAGGATCGATGCGAGCACAAAGCCTAACACGAACCATGGAAAAACTTTGTGCAAACGAAAGCCACTTTCCTCACCGTTTGTTGTTTTGCGTGTTTGCCGGATGGAGAGCACGATACAGAAAGGGATAATCATCAGAGTTCGGGTAAGCTTGACCACAGTTGCGGCTTCACCTGCTGCCGCACTATAGGCAAAACTTGCGGCTACAACAGAAGAGGTATCGTTAATAGCACTGCCTGCCCACATGCCGAAGTGCAAATCTGACATACTGAATAGATGACCGAGTAAGGGAAAAGAAAATGCAGCGATGACATTAAACAGAAAAATCGTTGCAATTGCCCGGGCCGTCTCGCCTTCCTTTGCATTTAGAATAGGCGACACCGCTGCAATCGCAGAGCCGCCGCAGATGGCAGTTCCGACCCCGATTAGAGCTTGCTCCTTGCCGCAAATACCAAGCAGTTTTCCGGCGATATAGGTCGTGATCAGCGCCGCGGTGATGGCGACCAGAATGAGTAGGAGGACATGACCGCCTAACTCTCGCACCATGCCTAGATTCATTTGGAAGCCAAGTAACACAATGGCTGTTTGCAGCACCTTCTTAGAAGAAGCCCCTATGCCGGGGGTAAGATTTCCAGTTATAAAAGGGAGCTTCAAATTTGCCAAAATGATCCCAAGCAGAATCCCTAAAACAGGGGCGCCAGCCAAAGGAAACACACGGCCTAAGATCCATGCAAGGATTGCCAATGCCGTACACAGGACAATCCCGGGCAAGTTTTCTTTCTGATAGAAAGCAAGCCCGGTGATGGGTAAGGTGATGATGAGGGCGATCAGTGCGAGTAAGAGAGGCATGGAGATGTATATCCTTATCCTTTAGTATTCTAAATCGGCAACAAAGCGCCGGACAAGCTTTCCATTGTGCTCCACAAGCTCGTCCCACATCGCCATGGGGCGTACCCATAGTGTACCGTCGCCATTGAGCGGGCGGTACAGAACCATCTCCTCTAGAGTCTCGCTATGGATCACGATACCTATAACTTCATACTGGTTCCCTTTGAAGTGGGTGTATTTCCCGGGCTTTATAGACATATCTCACACCTAATTTCTGCTTGTATCCTGCCACAACTCTCTTAAAGCATCGGCGGCTGGTTTCTCTTCGTATTCCTTTGTATACACACCCTTCGCATTGTGTCCCGGAATCGGCAGGTCATCCCCGTATTCCGGGCAGGCGAAGTCTTTGAGTACCCAAACACAGATCCCTGTCAATAGGTTGGACTCCGCTAGTTTCCAGTGTGATCGTAAGATATTACACTGCTTCTCTAAGCTTTCGGGATCTGACAAATAGGAATCGCTTCCGACCTCAGTCAGCAAGAGCGGCTTTTTGGGAAAGCGCTTGGCAATTTTCTTCCAATACGCTTCCGCCTCCTCTGCTGACCCATAGTACCAACCGTAATACTCGTTGACGCAAATCACATCAAATGCATCAAGGGACTTCTCAAACCGCGGCGTGATGCCGGGTGCTGTAAAGGCTGCGTATACCGCTGGACGTGTGCTGTCGAGCTCTCTTACCAACTGCTTCAGCTCTAAAAGGGTGCGCCTCCCTTTTCGGGTGACGCTGAAACATTCGTTGCCCACACCCCAAAACAAAACAGAGGGATGATTTCGCTCCCGTTCGATTAGCTTCGTGAGGGAGCGTTTTACTGTGTCTAAATAAGCGGGGTCAGACAGTTGCCTTGTATTGCGTAAAAGTTGCCACAGTCCGCCGATCCCTAGCTTGTTTTTACGAAGTTCCGCGCTCTTGCCAAACAAGCCTTGGACAATCCCCAGACCAGCCTGATAGTTCGCAACTTCTGCATAAGTCCATAGTCCGATTTCATCAGAGGTGTTGTAGGCCTCCTCACAGTGGGGATAATGGGATAAGCGCGCTAAATTGCCGCCTAAGTCTTTGATCATGCCAAGCTCTCGCCGGGTGATCTCGCTTGGGAGGGCATGACCGTAGGCATAGTGTTCCTCATGACGGCAGACGCCCTTGATTTGCAGGGGTTCTTTGTCAATTCGGAGCTCACGTCCCTGAATATCGATATCCCGAAAGCCGTAGCGAACACTTTGATGGCTAGAGGGTGTCTGAATTTCCAGCGTGTAGAGATATGGCGACTGCGGATTCCAGCGCTTGGGATTTTCGATAAACTCCCAGCGTTTTTCGTGGGAGACATGCCCCTCTGCATTAGCAAAGAGCAGATCGCATGTGACTTCATTCCCGCTTGTGCGCACATTCGCCTTGAAGCAATATACCTCCGGCAGGCTCTCAATGTAGACAGGGCGAAATATTCCAGCGTAGAGTTTCCAGCCGGGTTTATGTCCCTCAAATTGTTTGGGCGGCAGGGTATATGCGGATATCCGATTGTCTATTTCAATCCGCAAGACATTCTCACCACCGTAATGCAGGAGATCCGTCACATTAAAATAAGCCGGGAGATGCGGGTCAGCAGACTCCCCAAGCCGAGTTCCGTTGAGCCAAACCTTGGCAGTGTGAAAACAGCCCTCTAGGCACAGTCTTTGTATCCCCGGCGTTCTTTCTTCTGAAAACACAAAGGTATACTCTAAGGGCAACACCCCTTCAAAGTGTTCGAGGAGGTCACCAATCTTATTAAAACAGCCGGGGATTTCCACTGTCAGATTGAAATCCGGCGCGTGATAGGTTCCGCTTAGATCCAGCCGTGGATAGTCTTGCTCAAAAAAGGCTGTGGGATAGGGCAAGCCGTTTTCGATGAAATAGGGGATGCCTCCGCATTCGTGTCTTGTCATGACCCGAGTACCCCGACCAATTTCAAGGCCTTGCCCATGTCGCCTTTTAGTTTCAACTTGCGCAGAGCATACGCGGCTGTGGGATTTGTTTTACCGGCGAGGATGCCCCGCAGTGTTTTCAGGCTCAGAATCACTCTCAAATCAGCGGATTCCCTGTCTGTCGGCGTGACTTGACTGTTTTGCAAGTCCAGTGTGAATACACCATCACCACTTACCTCAAACACACAAATCAGGTCTGCTCGTACATGACCGAAACGTCTCTTCACTTCCCCTATGACGGTCAGGAGTTCTGGTGAACACGGTACCTCTGCCTCATCAAGCGCCTGATCAATCGCATATTGCCGTGCCGGACGCTCGATTGGCTCTGCAAAACCACCACTCAGATAGTTCGGGTTCCGATATCCGATGCCGATGCCTTGCCGGAACTGCCAGGTGAATGCGCCGGGGTAGAGAACCTCTGCACAGAATCCGATGGCAATCATGCGGAACCAAGTTGCAAAGCAGTTTGACAGGCCTTGAGGCTCCTGATAGACCGACCAGCCATCAAAGAGACGGACACCGCTTGTCACATCATAAAAACCGCCATCCTCCTGCTGGATGTTTAGGAGATCGTCCAGCTTTTTGCTGAGATATGCTCTGATTTCCTCTGTACGATAGCCATATGCCATAAAATGGGCTAAGATATCGGCAAGATCCACGTCAATGCAAGCGGAGGATATTTCATTTGGAATCGATAGACAGTGATCAATGATTTTATGGTAACGCGGCACAGGCTCGTTTAGTTTATAAAACAGGTGGAGATTATGAGCTGCCCCCGCCATAGCTGAGGTCAGATCATCCGTCGTGGGGTCGTGCCAGTAGCCGTATTCGTCTTGGTTATCGAGATGCCACAGATAAAGCTGCTGAAAGAGATCATCACGTCCTGTATATTCATAGAAGGAGGCCAAGTTCACGATATAGTTTCCTTCCGTCCAAGGGCGGCCCATATCGCGCCGGGATAGCCATGGGGCTAATTTCTCCGGTGTATCGTAGTCGCTCATAAAGTGGAAAGGATTTCCCGGTTTTCCAATGCCCTCTAGCGCGGAAAGCACATAGTTTGTGATATGGAAGTCATCATACTCAAAGCTTGGGTAATAGACATCCTCTGCCTTCATTTCCGGAATCCGGTATGCGCCGGACGCAGTTTGAAAGCCATTTAGGAAATCCACTGTGGACGCAGGATCTGTCAATTTCTCTCCCATGAGCCGCAGGCAGCTTACGGCATTATAAGTCGCCGGTAAACGCATGCCCGGGGTGTGTACAGGTTTGTTATAGCTGGAATTCGTGAAAATACCCGCCTCTATCTCCATGCTTTTCAGAAAAGCGGCGGCACGTGCGCGTGACTCCTTGATCCGACTCATCATAGCTGATTCTCCTCTCAGGCGGACTACTTTGCTTTGTCCAATAAGGTGATAGCGGTATCCCCAATGTCTTCTCCCCGTCTCCGCGCATCGACTGCTTCACGCAGTTTCCCTAAGTTGTGAGGACCGATTGGGAAACGGGCGGCGAAGAAGGCGCATAAGAGAGAACACACCAAGGGCAGCAGAATAGTGGTCAAGCGGATGGCGGTTACCGCTGTAGTCGTCTGCACAGCGGCGTCTCCCACGTATCCTGAGAGTTGCAAGACCGCGCCAATCATCAGCATGGCTAGAGCCGAGGACAGTTTGCGGATGAAAGTCATGATACCGGCATAAATTCCCTCATTCCGCTCTCCTGTCAGGGCTTCATCGTAATCTGTAACCTCTGGGAGCAGAGCCCAGGGCACGGCGTAACTGGAACCCATGCCCACACCGTGGAATGCGGAGAAGACGAGAATCAGCCAGAGGGGCGTATTCGGGCCGATCAGCAAGAGCGTTAAGAGGCCAGCCGTTCGGAGCAAGCAACCTATGACCATAGTCTTTGGCTTGCCCCAGCGTTTAATCAGCATAATATAGACTGGCAAACTGAGGACAGCCACAACCATGGTCAGACCAACCACTAGGGAGAAGGTTCCTTCACGCAGGAGATAAAAGTTCAAGAAATAGATAAAGTTCGCCCCTGTGATGTCATTGGGGATAAAGGCAAGAAGGTATACCGCCACCAGAATACGGAAGGGGCGATTCTTTCCCATCTGTTTCAAGGAAGCACCGATCTTACTCGGGCGGGCTTTCGCTGGGGCAATCTCACGACCGCGCATAACAAAGTACATCAGGAGCCAAATTCCGCCGAAAATCAAGGCGAAAATCAGGGACATTACAATATATCCAATCCGAACGCCTCCGCTGATGGATTCGATGATCATCATGGGTACCACAGCGGCGAGTAATCCGCCGATTACCGAGAATGCCATCCGGGTACCGATGATGGAAGTGCGCTGTCCCGGGTCGGGGGAGAGTTCAGGTGCCAAGGCGGCGTATGGAACCATGACCACTGCGAAAGCACCGTTGTAGAAGCAGAACACGATAATATAATAAAGCACCAAAGACCAACCGCTCAATGCCGGTACATACCAGATCAGGATGAAGCTCACAACAACCGGAATCACACCCCAGAAGAAAAAAGGCGCGCGGCGTCCCCGTTTGGAGCGGGTGCGGTCTGAGATCGTTCCCATAAGCGGATCTGTGACTGCGTCAAACACACCGCCGATGAAGACGACAAGTCCGGCTTGCAAGGGAGATATCCCGGCGATATTGGTCAGAAAAAAGAGGTAGAGGAGCCCAACGATGCCCATTGCGCCGCCGCCGTAGAAGTCGCCCAACCCATAGACTAGCCGCACTTTCCGGAGTTCTCGCGCTTGGAGCGGAGCGGTTGTGACGTGGCATTTTTCTTGTGTCATATGTATCGCATCCTTAGGTGTAAATTTTGTTGTTCTATTGTATCATTGATTCGGAAATAAGCAAGCCATGTGAGGCGAGGAAATCAGAACTGACAGATAAGCATATTATATGGCTGAGGCTTGCTTTCTTTTATGCGCGAAATGAGGGAAACGGATGCTGTAGAGACCCCTTTTTGCACCTGTTTCGTGTAGGGCTTCTTGGCGGTTTTGTTTTGAAAAGTTTTTAATTTTAATTAAATTCATTGTTTTCGATGTGTTTTTGGTTGTTTTTGTTGCAGTTGTGATTTTGTGGTGAGATTTTTTGGGAAATAGGGTGTTTTATGCCGGGTTCTCTATGTTTATTATACCAAGTTTGGGTGAACTGGATGAATGAGTTTGGGGATGTTCTTGGGGCGGCAGTTCTACAATGTACAAAAAACGTCCGGCAAGGCTTATGCTTCTTGCCGGACGTATATGCAGATTTTCTTACAGCAACTTCTTCCCCCGCCGGGAAACCGGGCAAACACTGCCATTGACCATTGTAAGGGTACTGGCCTTGTTGTCGATGCTCGTGATTTTGTCCCGATTGATGAGATAGGATTTATAAATCCGGAGAAACCGCTCGTCTAAGCGGGCTTCAATCTCCTTTAGCTCACCGTTAAACTCGATCACCCGGTTTTTTGCATACAGACGCAACTTGTGCCTGACATGGGTTGTCTCAATGCAGATGATCTCGTCCATATCCAGAAAGATCGTCTTTTTGTTGGCGCGGATCTGTACGATTTTTGCGTTTATTCCGCCCACATGGCGGGCAAGGCTTGTATCGATACACGCCCGGATTTTCTTTTTCATGTTCCCCGGTTTATCCTTGACGATGAAATCCAAAGCCTCCACTTTATATTCAAATGTCATCAAGGTCATCTCTGCGTGGATGGTCAAAAATACAATAAAAACTTTCCGGCTTGCATGGGCCTGTTCTCTGATCTGCCGGGCGAGTTCGATGCCGTTTATTTGGGCTTTTAAGTCAATGTCCAAAAAGAATAAGGCCGGATTCTCCTCCTTATGAAAGTGAGCCAGGATTTCAGACGGCGAGGAGGAGGCGAGGACAACTGCCGCATCCAAGTTTTGACTTTCGCAGTAATCCGAAATGAAATCAGATAAAAATGCCTTTTGCTCGGTGATGTCTTCGCAGATGTAAATGTCTATCATGAGCCCGTGTCCTTTACAGTTAAAATTTGAGTAAAACTCTGGGTGTCCATCTCCGTTTGCAGGGTGAGGTCTTTGATTTGATTCATGTAACTTCGCACAGTAGAAAGCCCCACGCCCCGCTCCGAGCCTTTTGTGGAAAATCCGTAGTCAAACAGCTTCCCCATGGGGATTTCCTGGGGGCTCCAAGTATTTTTGATGACAAAGACCTTGGCATTTGTATCTGCGAAAATCGCGATGGATAGTTCCTTCTCCTCCGCTTCCTCTGCGGCCTCAATTGCGTTGTCTAGCAGGATTCCCAGTATTTGGCAAACAATCGCCGTAGATGCGCCTAGATGTTCGATCAGGTCAGGGGTTTCTACGATAACAGCAATTTGCCGCTCGGCGGCTGCCGCGCATTTGTAGATCAGAATGCCCTTTATCTCTTTGATGCGGATATTGTGCAAGCTTGTCATCAGCTTGTCCTGATACAAAATATCTCCACTGAGCTGATGTACCTCGTCATAATAACGCCTAAGGCCGTCCAGATCGCCCTTGTCCATATAGAGCTTGAAGGTGGTCATCATGTTTGCGTAGTCGTGTTTGATGATTCGCAGGGCTTTATAGGCTTCTTCCAAGTCTCGTGTGTATGTCTCAGCGGCTTTATGTAAGAGCCGCTCTGCCCGCAAGGTAGCCTCTTTTGAAACATTGCGGACGATGGTTACAATCATGGCGCCCAAGGAGACAAACAGGAGGGTGTACGCGATCTCAGCCAAGTTGACAGGGAGTGCCGTATCCGGTGTGCGGAATATCATAAAGGCCTGATCTTCCGCACTGTTCATATAGATTAGAGCTAAGGCAATGGCACAGGTGACAATGAGGACGTGCATCATGCTGTTATTGAAGAGGTTCATGTCTATGCGGTTTTTTAAAAATCTTCGGATTCCATGTACCAGCAAAGAAAGTACGAGTCCCGTTGCGATAAACGCAAGTGCGCCGGAACGCTCTGTATATAAATCCGCTCTGCCAATGACAGTTAAAAACAAATTGGAAATTGCGCTTATACTCCATATGGTGGGGATGCCATAGAGCACGACGATTGCCGCCCTCTTTATGCTCTTGAACAATATGGCAAGGGTAATGCCGGATAAACCATACACGATGGAGAGCATTACGACAACAGAGCGCACATCAAGTAGGATGCCTAAGCCCAGCCCCAAAAAGAGGGATGCGAAATAGATCAGATTTTTCTTCACACCTTTTAAGCGTAAAATCTCCATGCTTTCCAAACACAGCATCATGAACATGGAGAAACAGACCGCACCCACAAATATAAAAAATGTCATCCGATCACCCCACTCCGTAGTATAGCATACTACGTCGCCAAAACAAATTGTCCTTTTGGATAAATGGTAGAGATTTCTGGATAAACAGTACATATCTTCAAAGAATATGTAATTTACGTAGGTGTTCATGGCATTTTATTCAAAAATGTGTACATTTTGGAACAGGCGTAGTATAATTAGTTGCTCTGCAAAACAAGGAAGGGGAGAAGAACGTATGATTCAAATGACGAACATCGTCAAGCGCTTTGGCAGCAAAACCGTGCTTGATGACGTGAACTTTCACGTAGACCGGGGGGAGATTTTTGGTCTGCTCGGCCCATCGGGGTCAGGCAAAACAACCATTATCAACATTCTAACCCATCAGCTTGTACCGGAAGGCGGCACCTATCAGGTTGGTGCAACCTCTATGGAGACCGGCCTTATGCTGGAAGAAGACGGCTTGTACAAACGTCTGTCCACCAGTGAGAATCTCAATCTGTTTGCTGGCATCTACGGTGTGGATAAAAGCAGAGTGGGAGAGGCTTTGCGCAGTGTCGGTTTGGGAGATGATCTCAAAACCCCGGCCTCTAAACTGTCCAAAGGGATGCGGCAACGTCTGGCCTTGGCCAGAGCCATTCTGCATTCACCCAAAGTACTGTTTCTGGATGAGCCCACCTCTGCCCTTGATCCCAGCACCGCTAAGGGCATCCATAAGCTGATCCTAGGTCTGCGTGACAAGGGCGCTACGATTTTCCTCACCACTCATAACATGGAAGAAGCTGTAGATCTCTGCGATACCGTAGCACTGTTGTGTTCAGGGAAGATCGTAGAGCATGGCAGTCCTAAGGCAATTTGCGACAAGCATAATTCCTATAAGACCGTACCTGATCTGGGTGCAGTCTTCATGAAAGTGACGGGGGTGACGGTGTAATGAATGCAGTCAAAGCGATTTTTATGAAACAAATGGCCGACCTGCCCAAGAACTTCGCCGGGCTGGGTGTATTCCTTTTGTGGCCCTTGATGGCCTTTGTTATGGGCAGTATGATGGGCGACATGGACGTACAAGCCGGCATGTTTGCTGCCATGCTCATCGGCTCAGGCCCCATGATGACGATTGCCAACAATGTGGCGGAAGATAATGAATACAAGGGCTTACGTTTTCTGGTTATGGCGGGAGTCAAGCCTTGGCAGTATCTGCTTGGTTTAGCCGGTTCTATGTTTATCGCATCGGCAGTATCCTTGGCGGCGCTGATTCTCATCGGCGGATTTACAGGGGATGTGTTGCTTCGGCTCATCATCGTGGCGGTTCTCGGCCTCATTGCCTCTTCTATTCTAGGCGGCGCGGTGGGTATTTTCTCGCGGAATGTACAAAAGGCTTCCGCAATCACGACGCCTCTTATGATGGTTCTGGCTTTTACACCTCTGTTTGCTGGATCCAATGAAACTGTGGAGCGTATTGCTGAATTCCTCTTTCCTTACCAAGTTCTAATGGTTGTCTTAAATCCCTACGCCGACTTTGTGCGGGCTCTGATCGTGGTCGGCGGAAACGCTGTGGTGCTCTTGGCCTTCTTTGCGATTGCGTATAAGAAGAAGGGGCTTCGGGGATAGGGGATCATACGCTATCTTCGGCTAAGTAATTTGCCAAATGAAAACAAAAGTGATGACGTTCCAGCATATAGCCGGAACGTTATCACTCTTTTTCCAATCTTTTCACCGAGATTGCAAATTTTCGTTAACTTCTTCCTCTTTTTGAAACGATTCCGGACGAAGGACACGAAGATGATCAGGCACCCCTTCCGCCGAGCCAATCGCTTCGCTCTTGGGGCGTCAGTTGCAAAAGGAGCCTATATGACAAAACAAAAGGCAAGAAAGATGATAACCTCATCTTTCTTGCCTTTTGAGGGTAAATACCATTTTGCCCCTTGATAAACTCCACTTAAAAAGCGGGCTTGTTTTTTGCAATGTGTAAAATCGAAAAGAATTTTGTATATCCGCCTAAATCCTGTAAACACTAATGGGGTAAATTGACTGTTTCAGGAGGATGTTTCATATATGAAAGCAACAGGAATTGTACGTCGCATCGATGACTTGGGGCGGGTGGTTATCCCGAAAGAGATTCGCCGGACTATGCGGATCAGAGAGGGCGACCCCTTGGAGATCTATACGGAGAAAGACGGGGAAGTCATTTTCAAAAAATACTCCCCCATGGGAGAGCTTGCAGATTTTGCCGGGCAAATCTGTGAGACGCTCTCCAAGACCACCGGTTGTATTACGGCAGTCTGCGATCGGGACACCATTATCTCTATCTCAGGCGCACCGAGGAAAGAGCTCTTAGAGCGCCGCATTTCGGGAGAGCTTGAGCAGATTATGGAAGGGCGGCAGGTCTATGTGCTCTCCCCCGGCGAGGGCTTATTCCCGGCAGCGGACGGGACGCCGAAATACGGCATCTCCATTGCGGCTCCGATTCTGTCCGAGGGAGATGTGATGGGTTGTGTGATGTTCCTCATCACAGACACAAGCCAAGCCCTGGGAGAGGTAGAGCATAAGCTTGCGCAGACTGTGGCGGGCTTTTTAGGACGCCAGATGGAGCATTAAGACAAAAGAGCAGGTCAGCGAATGTGCGCTGACCTGCTTTCTTTATCGCAATGTATGCATAAGCTACCCCGAAACCCCATACGATAAAAGAGACAAGCCCCCAATCCATGTCAAGTCAAGCAGAGATGCATATTTCTCCCCTTGGCGGACATAGTAATACTACTTTTCGATAGAACTCAATCGAAAATACGCCCGCTGTGCGGGCTAGTTTCGCGCAAAATGCGCGCGAAACACGTCTATATGAGTTCCTCTAAAAAATAGATTTTAAATATTTATTGTTATATTTTTAAGGGGAACTAGTATAAAGCAGGAACCATGAACACGGAATCTGTGTGAAAGGAATGAATAAAATTTTATGATTATAGATCGAATCGCACTAATCCTAGCGATTATCGGCGGCCTCAATTGGGGCTCGATTGGTCTCTTCCGCTTCGACATTGTCGCTGCCCTTTTCGGCGGCGCTACAAGTGCCCCCAGTCGTCTTGTATATGGACTGGTTGGTCTCTCCGCCCTTTGGTGCATCTCTCTTCTCTTCCGTGAACGCGAGGGCGTCCGTGAGGGTGAATCCAGACAGTAAGCACAAAGAGCCTAGGGACAACTTCCATAGGCTCTCTACATATACATCGTGCATAGCTGCCGCACTTTGTCGCCTTATGTAAACTCTTGCAATATAATGGGGAACATCCCTGCATTCTTTCAATTGTGGAAAACTCTGTGGAAAATGTGTGAAACTATTTATTTTCCACAGCTCTCTCCGTGAAACAGAATGGCGGGTATCGCTTTTTTGCAATGCACATTCCATAATTGCAAGTTCTTATTTGCAACTTTACCTCAAAAACAAGCTTTACAAGGGCATCCTGCCTATGCTATCATGTTAGACAAGCTACATATATTTATATTGTAAAGGAGAATACATCATGTCAAATTATATCCTTATTGCAAACAACACCTGTGATCTCCCGGAGGAGCTCTTAAAAGACTTAGACCTTACCATTCTACCCCTTGGCTTTACCATTGGTGATGACAGCTATAAAACCATGCCGCCCAAAGAGTTTTACCAAAAAATCCGCGAGGGCGCTATGCCCTCTACAAACGCAGCCAATGTGGGCGAATATGTAGATCTCTTTGAGCCAGTCCTAGAAGCCGGAAAAGATGTCTTGTGCCTCGTTTTCTCTTCTGGGTTATCCGCTACATATAACGCAGCAGTTATCGCCGCAGAAGAGATGGCGGAGAAATATCCGGATCGAAAGATTTTACTCGTAGACTCTCTGTCTGCTTCCCTTGGAGAAGGGCTTTTGGTACACGGTGCCGCAAAGAAGCGCCTTGCAGGGGAGTCCATTGAAGCCGTCCACAAATGGTTGGAAGATACAAAACTCAAAGTTGCCCATTGGTTCACTGTAAACGACCTAGGTCACTTAAAGCGGGGCGGCAGAATTTCCGGCGCACAAGCTGTGATCGGCGGTATGCTTGGTGTAAAACCAATCCTCCGCGTGAGTGATGAAGGCCGCCTTGTCCCGGCAGGTAAAGTCCGGGGTCGGGCCGCCGCTTTGGCGGAACTTGTGGGCCGACTGGAAAAGTCTGGTGTTGACTTCACAGACGAGACCATCTACATCTCCCACGCAGACTGTGCGGATGAGGCAAATGCCCTAGCAGAAGAAATCCGTGGCAAGTTTGGCCCAAAAGAAGTGATCGTGGACTTCATCGGCCCAGTCATCGGCTCCCATACCGGTATCGGCGTCATTGCCCTTTTCTTCCAGACCGCAGACCGGAACTAAGAATCACACAAATACATACAAGTGCCGTCCTCTGTTTGGGCGGCACTTGTTTTTTTTGCCTGTTTGGTGTAAGATAGCAAAGAATTTCCTTCGTCCAAGCTGGTTCTGTTTGCTCTGGCGCGATAATACCTATACTATTGAGGCAAGGTCTCAATTTTGATGATCTGGGGGACATTTCTTTGACTGATTCAAGGCATAACAAAGGCTATCTACACGGTGCTGCGATTCTCGCGGCGGCTGTTGCGATTGTAAAGTTATTTGGTGCGATTTACCGCATTCCAGTCTTCAACATTTTGGGGTCAGAGGGGTTTTCCACCTTTTCTGTCGCACATGGCATCTATGTTTTCCTGCTCACCCTGTCCACTGCGGGTCTGCCAGTGGCACTTTCTAAAATGATCTCCGCCTCCCACACCCTAGGCCGGGGCGCACAGGTAAAGCGTACCTTTCTAGTCGGGCGTAATACTTTTTTCCTCTTCGGTGTCCTTGGCTTCCTCATCATGGCGCTCTTCTCCCAGCAGCTGGCTAATCTGAGCAACAACGAATATGCAGCTTTACCGATCTTGGTTCTTTCCCCTGCTATGCTCTTCGTCTGTCTGCTCTCCGCCTATCGCGGCTATTTTCAAGGTTTCTCCAATATGGTTCCAACTTCTATCTCACAAATTATTGAAGCCGCCGCACGGCTATTTTTGGGTCTTGGCCTAGCTTGGTATCTCTCTCGCACACAAGACAACATGGCTGTCACAGTCGCAGGTGCAATCTTCGGTGTCACAATCGGCACCGGGATTGCAGCTGTGTATCTCTTTGCCAGTAAACGCAGGATGGATCGCCACGAAGTTTTGCCCAATTTGGACGATCGTACAGATTCCAATCGTCTCGTACTAGGTAATCTGCTCCGTATTGCCGTCCCTTTATCGCTAGGAGCTTCAATCCTTGCGATCATCCAAATTATCGACAATGCTATCATCCTAGGCAGACTACAAACTGCGGGTGGGCTTTCCTTACGCTCTGCGCAGGATCTGCATGGCACATACGCCTCAACACTTTCTCTCTTTAACCTCCCTTCTTCTTTCATTGTCCCGATCACCATTGCTTTAATCCCTGCCATCTCTGCTTTTCTCGCACGTAGCGATAAGGCTGCTGCAAAGAAAACTGCGGAATCCGGCATTCGTGTCACCTGCCTCTTAGCACTCCCCGCCGCAGCCGGACTCACAGTCTTGGCAACACCAATCATGTATACACTCTATTACGGCGAGTTCTCTTCTCAGGGGCCGGGGCTCATGGCTTGGATGGGGATTGCCGCCTTCTTCCTCTGCTTCTTCCAAGCCACAAACTGTGTGTTGCAAGCCTATGGATTCCAGCGGTATACCCTTTACACCCTGCCTGTTGGGGGCTTAGTCAAGATTGTCCTCAACTGGTTCCTCCTCGCTGACCCGCGTATTGGCATCTATGGTGCGGCGATCAGTACTGTGGCGTGTTATGTTGTCATCAGCGTCATGAACGTGATACTGGTCAAGCGCAACATCCCAGACCCGCCCAGCTTCCGCAAGGTTTTACTTCGCCCTATGCTCTGTACCGCCGTTATGGCATTTGCCGCTTGGGCGAGTTATGGTTTAATCTCTAGGCTGGTCTTCGATCCCCTTGCAACTGCACATGGAAGACTTCCCTATACCATTGCACTTACAGGGGCGATCGGCGTGGCAGGGGTCGTCTATCTCGTCCTCATCATCGCCTTCCGTGCTCTCACTTTGGAAGACATGCAGATGCTGCCAAAGGGCGAGAAACTCGCAAAGATACTCCGAATCCGCTGAGTTTACTAAATTTTCACGGAAATTCAGTAAAAATAGCTTGCATATAGGGGGAAAGTATGGTAGATTTTCAATGTACCGAATCTTATACAGTGGACGATCTGCGAAAAATCATCGCCTTGCTCCGTTCCGACAAGGGTTGCCCTTGGGATCGAGAACAGACCCATGAGAGCATTCGGCGCAACTTCTTGGAAGAGACCTATGAAGCCTGTGAGGCAATCGACTCAGGCGATAGGGAGCTCCTCCGTGAAGAACTGGGCGATGTACTCACGCAAGTGATCTTCCACGCGAGAATTGAAGAAGAAGCAGGTCACTTCAATTTAGATGACATCGCAGACGTCACCTGTAAAAAACTGATCTTCCGCCATCCCCATATCTTCGGAGACAAAACTGCTGACAATGCAGAAGCGGTCATGATTGCGTGGGACGAGCTCAAGCGGCGGGAAAAGCAGCATGAGACTATCACAGAATCCATGGAAGCCGTTGCAAAAAGCCTCCCGGCCACTTGGCGGGCGGAGAAGATCCAGGCAAAGGCAAAAAAAGTCGGTTTCGACTGGCCCGATGTAACAGGTGCCTTGGACAAGCTCAAGGAAGAGACGAGTGAACTCGAAGAGGCAATCGCAAAGCAGTCTGGTATAGAGGAAGAGCTGGGCGACTTACTTTTCTCTGTGGTCAACATCACACGGATGTTAAACATTGATCCGGAAGAGGCGCTCCACAAGACCGCAAACAAATTCATCCGCCGTTTTGACTATTTAGAACAGCGCGCAATCGAGCAAGGACGTGCGCTCACGGATATGTCACTAGACGAGATGGAAACCCTCTATCAAGAGGGGAAATCAGAGCTTTAAAGTGTGTATCACACTTTTTAGTAAATAAAATGAGACGATCAAAATCGTCAAGCAATTTATTAGGAGGAATTTAAACATGAACAAAGCGGAACTCATTGCTGTAGTTGCGGAAAAAGCTGAACTTTCTAAAAAGGACACAGAAAAAGCAGTCAACGCGCTAATCGAGGCAATCACAGAAGGTCTTCAAAAAGGTGAAAAAATCCAATTGGTTGGCTTCGGCGGCTTCGAAGTAAAACAACGTGCAGCTCGCATGGGCAGAAACCCAAAAACAAAAGAGCAAATCCAAATCCCAGCTTCCAAAGTACCTGTTTTCAAAGCTGGTAAAGCGTTCAAAGACGCAATTGACGGCAAATAAGATCCGATGAAACAAAATAAGCCGCCTCCAATCGGGGGCGGCTTTTGGTCTTTAGGAGGCAAACGATGCGTTTAGATAAATACTTGAAAGTCTCACGTCTCATCAAGCGCCGTACCATCGCAAACGAGGCCTGTGACAACGATCGTGTCCTAGTAAACGGAAAACCCGCCCGGGCGTCTTACGCAGTAAAGGTGGGCGACAAAATCGAACTTCAACTGGGCGCCCGAGTCACTGTGGTGGAAGTGCAGAGTATTGCAGAGCATGCACAAAAGGAGCTGGCGTCTGCAATGTATCGGGAGCTGTAGGAGCGGCGCAGAGGCCAAAGCCTCTTTTGTAAAAGGCGGTGGCAGGCGAAGCCTAAGGTCGGATTTAGTCTGTTTGCAAGGCAGTCAAAGATATTGAAACGGGCATAAAAAGGCAATCCTCAGTCCGCTTCGCGGACAGCTCCTTTGCACCACAGGCACTCCTTCCGCCGAGCCAATCGCTTCGCTCTTGGGGCGTCAGTTGAAAAAGGAGCCCAGGTGTCGGTAAAAAAGAACCCGTATGCATTCTCGCATACAGGTTCTTTTCTGTTTTATGCCTTCAGGGCTTGCAGTTACGCTGTCTCCTCTTCTAAAGGGTCGAGCGGATCTTTCAGTTCCGGAAAACTAGCAGAGATGAGCCTAATCCTACCGCGGAATCACAACTGTAAATAAAACCCCGATCTGCTCATCGCTCTCTAAGCGAACTGTTCCGCCTAAACTCTCCACTGCGTGTTTTACAATGGAAAGCCCGAGCCCCGTGCCGCCGACTGCTTTGCTTCGTCCGCTGTCTAGGCGGTAAAAGCGCTCAAACATCCGTGGTTGATGTCCCGATGGAATCGGTTCTGCATCGTTGCGAATGGAAAAAATAATCTCCTGGGGGCTTGCCCGGAGCTGTATTTCCACCCGCCCATCCGGAGGCGTATAGTTTGCCGCGTTGACGATGAGATTTGAGAGCATCTCAAAGACATTTTTTCGATTTGCAAAAAGTGTTACAGGCTCTGTTTGGATCTCTATCCTGAGGCGGTTCCGGTCAACCAAAGTCATGACCTCATCCACACACTCGCGGACAATTTGGGCAAGATCTACGTCTTCCTTTTCCCAAGCAGTCTCTCCGCTTTCCAGTCTGTTAATCATGATAATATCGTTAATGAGACTGTGAAGCCGCTCTGCCTCGATTCCGATTCGGTGGAGTAGTTCCTTTTGCTGTTCTTCCCCCAGCGGCACATCTGCACATAAAAGTTCGGCGCTGCCTTTGATTGCAGTAATCGGCGTTTTCAGCTCATGGCTCGCGTTTGCAAAAAAATCCCGCCGCAAAAACGCCGCCCGTCGGCTTTCGATGGTCAAATCATTGACCTTTTGTGCGATTTCTCCCAGTTCCTGATAGGTATAAGCATCCGGATTCAAAGATCTCCACCCGGACTCCAAGTTCATCATATCATCTCGGAGCTTTGTGATGGGAGCTGCAAGCATGAGAAGCTTCTTCACTTGTCGTCCCCTCCCACAAATCGATAGCCTACGCCGCGGATCGTCTTGATGTAATTCCGCTCCGGCTCTGCTTCCCGCAGTTTCTGCCGCAGGGTTGCGATGTGAATATCCAAAGTCCGCGTCTCTCCGTAGTAATCCTCGCCCCAAACTTTGCCGAGCAGTTCCTCGCGCCCGATGGCCCGATCTTGATGTTCCATCAAAATCTGCAAGAGCGCAAACTCCTTAAAGGTCAGTTCCAGCGGCATGCCTGCCGCCGAGACTTCCCGCGTTGCTATGTTGAGTGTGAGCGCACCCGCTGACCACACTTGTTCTGGCCGCTTCTGTTCGGCTACTCGCCGCAACTGCGCTCGTACTCTTGCGCAAAGTTCCAGAACGCTAAAGGGTTTCGTGATATAGTCGTCCGCCCCTGCGTCTAATCCGATTATCTTATCCAGTTCCGTGTCCCGCGCTGTAAGCATGATAATCGGGATATGCCGTAAGGATGCGGATTGCCGGATTTTTCGCACCGCCTCGATGCCGTCCATTCCGTCCATCATGATATCAAAAATTGCCACGGCAGGCGGTGCTTGTTTCATGGCGAAAAGGGCCTCCTCGGCAGAGCCGAAGCCCACGGGGATGTAGCCATGACTAGACAGTGCCACCTCTACCAGACGGCGGATGCTCTCATCATCTTCTACGATTGCAATGCGCTCATTCATCTAAAAAATCCTATCATTCTTTCGTATGCCGGTTTTATAAAACTCTACCCATTCGCAGATATTCTCCGCATGATCCCCGATGCGTTCTAGATATTTGATAATCATCAAATAATCCAAAGCCGCGTCCATGAGCGTCACATCTGTCCGGATTTTCTCACCAAGGACGGCGCGGATTGTGAGGAAATAATCGTCTACAATGTCGTCTTTTTCCTTCGTCTGCTTTGCCAGCTCCAAGTCCTCTTTGACATAGGCCTCAATTGCGGAGGAAGCCATATCTTGTGTGGCGGCTGCCATTGCTTTGAGGTCAGACGCAATCTCTGAGAAGGGAGGTGCGATTAGGTGCAGAGAAATCTCTGCAATGTCTGCGGCGGCATCTCCGATGCGTTCGATATCTGTAATCATCTTGATTGCCGTGCTGATTTTCCGCAAATCACCCGCTACGGGTTGTTGTTTGAGCAAAAGCCGCAAGCAGGTCTGTTCGATCTGGCGTTCCATCTCGTCCATCCGGTCATCATCGTGTACCACTTGCTGTGCCAGTGCGTGGTCTCCTGTGAGTAGGGCTGTTATGGCATGGTCAATGGCACTGTTTGCCGCCTCTCCCATCTGGATGAGGGAACTCGACAGGTCTTGCAGTTCTGCATCAAATCTTTGTCTTGTATTCATGGCGTCACTCCTCTCTTAACCGAATCTACCGGTAATATAGTCTTCTGTCCGCTTATCTTTCGGCATGGTGAAGATCTCATCCGTTTTTCCTGATTCCACCAAGTCTCCGGTGAGGAAAAAGGCTGTCTGATCTGAAATCCGTGCCGCTTGCTGCATATTGTGGGTAACGATGACCACGGTATAGTCTTGCTTGAGCTGTCCCATCAGCTCTTCAATCTTCATGGTGGAGGCCGGGTCTAGTGCCGAGGTGGGCTCATCCATGAGCAAGACATCCGGCGATACGCTGAGGGCACGGGCGATACAAAGCCGTTGCTGCTGCCCGCCGGAGAGGGAAAGCGCGCTCTTTTTCAAGCGGTCTTTCACCTCGTCCCAAAGTGCCGCCCCCCGGAGAGAGCGCTCTACCAGATCATTCAAATCTGATTTGCTCAAGCTGTCGTGCAGTTTCGGCCCATAGGCAATATTATCATAGATGCTCATGGGAAATGGATTCGGTTTTTGGAACACCATTCCGATATTTTTCCGTAATGCTGTTACATCAATTTGTTTTGCATAAATATCTTCGCCGTGATAGGTCACCGTTCCGGTAATTTTTACGCCTTGGATGAGGTCATTCATCCGGTTAAGTGTCCGTAGAAAGGTACTTTTTCCGCATCCAGAGGGGCCGATGAGGGCTGTGATTTTTCGGGCGGGGATAGCCAGATCAATGCCCTTTAAGGCGTGAAACTCGCCGTAGTGCAGATCTAGTTTCTTTGATTCAATTACGATATTCATCCCATTCACCTATATTCTCTTCAGTTTGCGTTTGACTCGTTTGACAAGGAGGTTGAGGATTAGCACAATGACGATCAAAATGGCAGCGATTGCAAAACCGACATCGAAGTTACCGTGTTCTGTGATATAGAGGAACAGCGAAACAGTCAGAGTTGCGCCAGGGGTTTGCAGGGCTTGGAAATAGTTCGTTATAAGTGCGAAACCTGCACCTGCGGTAAAGAGGAGAGCCGCACTTTCGCCTACCATACGCCCGACAGCCAAGATCGTGCCGCCCACGATGCCGTCTAAGCTTGTCGGCAGAATGATGGTGCGGATGATATACCACTTTGTACCGCCTAGGGCAAATGCCCCCTCACGATAAGATTCAGGAACAGTTTTGAGGGCTTCTTGTGTAGTGCGCACCAGAATGGGCAGAACCAGGATGGAGAGAGTCAGTGACCCGACTAAGATACTAGGCCGCATACCCAGTTGTAGAATAAAGAACATGAAGCCAACCAGACCGTAGATAATAGAGGGGATTCCGGCTAGAATCTCGATTGTAAACTCAATGATCCGCACGGCTTTGCGGTTTGTGGCATATTCATTCAAGTAAATGGCAGCTCCGATGCCGATTGGCAGGGAGATGAGCAGGGTGGTCAAGATCAGATATAGGGTGAAGATGATGTTCGGCAAAATGCCGATCGTACCCCTGAGCGCACTGCGGGCGGTAGTAAGCAGTTCCCATGTGATATGCCCTAGGCCTCGATACAGTACGAAACCGATGGTGGCGATCAGAGTAGCCACAGCGACGGCGACGCAGAGATAGATGAAGCCGGTGAGTAAATGACCGTAAGCTTTCCGTTTGGCGGATAATCCGCTTTTCATCACTTTGTACCTCCCCGTTTTAAGAGCAGGTTGAGGCTCAGGTTGATGAGCAGAATGAATACAAAGAGCACAAGGCCGATGCTAAAGAGCGCTTGACGCTGGAGTCCGGCGGCGTAGCTGAGTTCTTGTGCAATGGCTGTGGTGAGAGTTCTTGCTCCGCGGAACAACGCTGGCATGTTGGGGATATTGCCGATTACCAAGATGACCGCCATTGCCTCGCCAATTGCCCGACCAAGGCCTAGAACGATGCCGGCGGCAATCCCGCTTTTGGCTGCGGGGACGCTGACTTTGAAGATGGTTTCAACCTTTGTTGCACCCAAGGCGTAACTGGCCTCTTCGTACTCTTTCGGTACAGACACCAAGGCGATCCGGCTTACGTTAATCATGATGGGCAGGATCATAACCGAAAGAAGCATGATGGCAGAGAATAGGGTTGCCCCGGATGACAGTCCAAAGAGGCGCTGGACTGCTGGGACTAAGACAATCATACCCACAAAGCCATAGACCACAGAGGGGATGCCAGCCAACAACTCAACGGCTGTGTTCACTGCCATAGCCACTTTAGGCGATGCGATTTTGGCGAGGAAGACAGAGGTCATTAGTCCGATTGGTACTCCAATGATTAGAGCGCCAAAGGTGCCGAAGATAGAGGTCAGGATGAAAGGTAAAATACCAAACTGCGGGTCTGCTCCGGTACTGCGCCAGACTCGTCCGAATAAAAACTCTCGGAGCCCGATCTCCCGAATAGCAGGCAGGCCGCTGATAATCATGTAAAACGCAATGGCGAAGACAATGATAATCGTGAGCAGTCCACAGGCGAGAAAGGCGCCTTTCATGGTTCGCTCGACGATGGCCCTTGTTTTCATTTCCATCACCACTTTCTATAGAATAAGGATAGCAGAATGCAGAAGGAATGTCCATTCTGCACTCTGCTGTTCTGTGTTTATACTGGCTAGAGCTTACATTTGGACAACACCGGCGTTTGCAATGATCTCTGTAGCCGCAGGGCTTAGGACAAATTCCATGAAAGCTCTTGTCGCTTCAGAAGGCTCTACACCGGCTTGGGTCATCATCAAAAAGGGGCGAGCCACAGGATAGCTACCGTCACGAAGGGTTACATCGTTGATCGCTACATCATCAATGGTGAGGACAGTCACAGTGTCATTGACCGCAGACAGGGAAGCATAGCCGATGGCGTAGGGGTTTTGCGCGACAGCGGTGATGATCGCGCCGCCGGAGGTCAGCTCTTGCACATGAACAGGATCATCTAAGCCCACTAGATCGTCAAATGCACCGCGGCTGCCGGAGCCTGCTTCACGACCAACGGTAGCGATTGGCTGGTCATTGCCGCCCACTTCGCTCCAGTTTGTGATCTCACCGGCGTAGATGCCGTGGAGTTGGTCAAGAGTCAGGTTGGTGACAGGATTATCTGGGTGAACAAGTACGGCCAAGCCATCAATGGCGAAGGTGATGGCGTCTACAGCGTCTACTTCTTCTGCCCGCAGATCACGGCTTGATAGGCCGATGTCGGCAGTACCTTCTGTTGCAGAGGTGATGCCGGCACCAGAACCGGTTGGATTGAAAGTGAGGGTTACGCCGGGGTGCTCTTCGTTGAAGGCTTCAATCAAAGCTGCAATTACACGTTCGACAGAAGTGGAGCCGTTTAGTAGGACATTGCCGGAAAGGCCGTCTCCGCCTGCTCCGCCACCGCCGCACGCGGTGAGCAAGACAACTGTTGCCAGCAAAAGTGCAAGTAGACTGGTTGCTTTCTTTTTCATATTGATACATTCTCCTTTTATCTTTTCTTATTATGTCTAAGTCAAGCACATTGTATCAATCTGCGGCGTGTAGCGACTATCATGGAAAGGTCAAATGTATGTAAAGTTTTTGTAAAGTTGGGTGCGTGCTGTGCTAGGATGCAAAGTGGACGCTTGGCTTTTGGTATGGTATAATTGCCCTTATCATAATGGACAGGAGGGATTCGCTTGCATGTTGTTATAATCAAGGATCATAAAAAAGACTTTCTTGATTTGTTGCTTTTAGCCGACGAGCAGGAGGATATGATTGATCAATATTTGGACAGAGGCGTACTATTTGCCTTATATGACGATGATTTGAAGAGTATCTGTGTTGTAACGGATGAAGGAAAGGGTACTTTTGAGATACAGAGTTTAGCCACATATCCGCAATTTCAGGGGAAAGGATACGCCAGATATTTAATCAATCACGTTTGTGATTGCTATAAAGATAAAGGTACAATCATGCTTGTCGGAACAGGTGACACGCCTGTTATCGTACCTTTTTATGAAAACAGTGGATTTGTGTGCTCACACCGTTTAGAAAATTATTTCCTTGAACATTATGATGCGCCTATTTTTGAACACGGTGTACAACTAAAAGATAAGGTTTACTTGAAAAGAGATTTGCAAGGTGTATAAGCATTTCTCAATCTGAAGGAGTGGCTACTCCTGCTTTTCAACTGCCGAGATTTTTTTACAACAAAAAACCAAGGCCCGGTATGACACACCTTGTCATACCGGGCCTTTGGTTTTTTGTTGTTTTTAGAAACGAAAACTAGTCCGTCACGTACGGGATCAGTGCCACTTGGCGAGAGCGTTTGATCGCCTCGGTGAGTTGGCGCTGGTGTCCGGCGCAGGTGCCGGTTGTGCGGCGGGGTAGAATCTTACTGCGGTCAGACATGAACTTTTTCAGTCTGCCTGTGTCTTTATAGTCGATGTGTTGACATTTGTCTACACAAAACTGACATACTTTGCGCCGCTTTCTTGGGCGGCCTCTGAATTCGCGTTGTTCAGCCATGTTTCAGTTCCTCCTATTCTGAATAGTAGCGGTTAAAACGGCAATTCGCCGTCATCGTCGTCTAGTACGGCAAAGTCTGAGCCGCCGGATGGGGCGGCGTTGTAGCCGTCGTCGATGGGTGGGGCGTGGCGGTCGTCGAATTGGTTGTAGCTACCGCCGCCAGAGGAGCCGCCTTCGCGTTTGTCGCCGCAGAAATAGACATTGTCTACTACGACTTCCGCGCTACGGCGTTTGTTGCCCTCTTTATCTTGCCAGTCACGGATTTGCAGGGTACCGTGGACTGCGCACATTCTGCCTTTGGTGAAATATTTGGACAGGAACTCAGCCGTTTGACGCCAGGCGACACAGTCGATAAAATCGGTCTGGCGTTCCCCGTCTCTTCCGCCGAAGCGGCGGTCAACCGCGAGGCTGAAGCTTGCAACGGGAAGGCCGGACTGTGTATGCCGAAGCTCTGGATCACGAGTTAGTCTGCCCATGAGGATGACTTGATTCATCTGTCACTCCCCCTTACTCTGGACGGACGGTGATCAAAGAACGTAGAATGCCGTCTGTGATCCCGATTACACGCTCGAGTTCTCTTGGGAAATCTGGAGCTGAAGTGAACTTGATGAGGTAATAGTGCCCGTCTGCGATGTAGTTGATCTCGTAGGCGAGTTTTCTTTTACCCATGTCATCTACTTCATCAATTGTGCCGTTCTTTTCGATCAGGGTTTTGATCTTCTCGAACGTTGCCGTAACCGCTTCTTCCCCGTCTGTTGGGTTGAAGACGATCATGAGCTCGTACTTTTCTTGGATTTTAGCCATGTCTTGCACCTCCTTCTGGTCTATGGCCCCCATATCTCTGATGGGAGCAAGGATAATAGCTCTGCATGCAGAGCCTTTCTATTATACTTGTTTTTGCGGGATTGTCAAGGCGCAGATCACGTTTTGTTGGGATATAGGCTCCTTTTTCAAAGGAGCTGTCAGCGAAGCTGACTGAAGATTACCCTTTCAATCCCTATGACTTCCTTGCATACATATAGAAATCCGACCTCAGGCTTCGCCTGCCACCTCCTTTGCACCACAGGCACTCCTTCCGCCGAGCCAATTGCTTCGCTCTTGGGGCGTCAGTTGGAAAAGGAGGCATTTTGGTCATCTAAGACATACAGGCTTCCTTTTTTACGCAAAATGCGCTAAAATAGAAGCATTCTATGCAAAAAATGAAAATGGAGCGGGAGCTATGAGGGGAAAAATCGCATTCATCGGGACGGGTGCTATGGGCGGTGCTATTTTGGCGGCGGCTTGTCAGGGGATAGATCCGGGGCAGATTACGCTGACAGATGCTATGCCGAGCCGGGCGGAGGCATTGGCGGAGGAATATGGCTGCCATGCAGTTGGGACCAATAGAGAGGCGGCTGAGATGGCAGACTTGATTCTGCTCTGTGTGAAGCCCCAAACAGGCGCCCTTGCACTCAGAGAGATTGCCCCTGTTTTGCTTGAGGCACAGAAGGCTGGGAAACCGAAGGTGCTTTGCTCGATTTTGGCAGGAGTGACGATTGCCACGCTGCGGGAATGGCTTGGAGCGGGACAGGATTACCCGATTATCCGCATGATGCCGAATACACCGGCCTTGATTGGCAAGGGTTTGATGCTTCTTACCTGTGATGATACCGTCCCCGAGGTGGACAAGGGAGCACTGCTTGATCTAATTGCCCCTTGCGGTGAATCTGAATGGCTGGATGAAAAACTCTTTGATCAGGCGACGGCCTTGTCCGGTTGTACGCCGGCCTTTGCGTATATGTTTATTGAAGCCCTTGCAGATGGCGGCGTTTCCGTTGGTGTTCCGCGGGCGCTTGCGATGCAGTTTGCGGCGCGGACAGTGTATGGTGCGGCGGCTATGGTGATGGAGACGGGGGAACATCCGGGTGTTTTGAAAGATATGGTCTGCTCACCGGGGGGCTCTACGATTGCCGGGGTAGCGGCATTGGAAGAACACGGATTCAGACAAGCTGCCATCGCGGCGATCCGGCAGGCGGCGAAGCGGAACTTGGAACTGGGAGAGATGAAATAGACGTGGATACCAGATTTGATTTGACAATAGAAGAAGCGGCAGCTCTGCTTCGAAGGGGGGAAGTTGTCGCGTTTCCCACAGAGACGGTCTATGGTCTGGGCGCAGATGCGACAAGTGCTGCGGCTATCCAGAAGATATTTACTGCTAAGGGCAGACCCGGTGATAATCCTTTGATTGTACACATCGGCTTAAGAGAGCAGCTATCTCAAGTGGTTTCAGAGATACCGGAAGTGGCGCAAAAGCTGATGGATGCCTTCTGGCCGGGGCCTCTTACGATTATCCTCCCGAAACAGGCAGGGATCGCCGAAAATGTGACGGCGGGGCTTTCCAGTGTAGGGGTGCGCATCCCAGCACATCCTGCGGCACTTGCGCTTCTGCAAGCTTGTAAGCTGCCGATCGCGGCACCTAGCGCCAATGTATCTGGCAGGCCGAGCCCGACACAGGCGAGACATGTGGCGGATGACCTGACAGGGAAGCTTGCAGGGATTCTGGACGGGGGTGCCACAGAGATTGGCCTTGAGTCCACCGTGATTGACTGTACAAGTACGCCTCCCATGATTTTGAGACCAGGCGGCGTGACGCGGGAGCAGATTGAAGCGGTGATCGGAAGCATAACGATAGCGGAATCTCTCACAGATGCAGACTCTGCCCCGAAATCGCCGGGGATGAAGTATACCCATTATGCGCCAAGGGCGCCTTTGTATATGGTGCGGGGTGACGATGCTCGTTTTCGCTGTCTGATTGCGGAGGCGCAGGCAGAGGGGAAGCGTGTTGGGATTTTGGTTCCGGCGGATCAGGCGGACTATGGGGCAGATGTAGTTTTGACTTGCGGCAGGATCGGTGATCCGCTGTCTGTTTCCAAAGCGCTTTATGCGGCTCTGCGGGAATTTGATGAATACGAGCTTGATGTGATTTACCTAGCGCCCTTCTATGGGGCAGATCTTGGCGAAGCAATCGGAAACCGCTTACAAAAAGCAAGCGGACACCGTGTAATGGACTAAAAGGAGTTTCCATGCAAATTAAACTAGACGCACATACCCACACACTGGCTTCCGGACATGCCTATTCTACCATTTTGGAAAATGTCCAAGCGGCTGCTCAGAAAGGGCTGTCTCTCCTTGCCATCACCGAACACGCACCCTGTATGTCAGACGCGCCGCCGATGACCTATTTTAACAATTACCGCAGACTGGATAAGGTAATCTGCGGTGTAGAGATGCTCTATGGTGTGGAAGTGGATATTACAGACTTTGACGGCAATCTCAGTATGGAACAGCGGATGCTTGATAAAATGGATGTTGGCATCGTGTCCTTTCATGAGACAATCTGCCTTGCCGGGAGCCGGGCGGAGAATACGCGGGCATTTCTAGGGGCAATGCAAGTACCGGGGATTTCCATCATCGGACACCCGGATGATGGACGGATTCCGCTGGATTATGAGGCTTTGGTTTTAGAGGCGAAGCGGGTGGGGGTTTTGTTTGAGGTGAACAATTCTTCCCTTGATCCAAGCCATCATCGGCAGAATGCTTGGGAGAACTATCGGATACTCCTAGCGCTTTGCGAACGTCACGGTGCCATGGTTGTTCTCGGGTCAGATGCCCACTTTGCACCGGCTGTGGGATCTTTTGATCGGGCGCTTGCGCTTTTGGAAGAAGTGAAGTTCCCGGAAGAGTTGGTGATCAATACGGATCCGGAGGGGTTTAAGAAGATGCTGCGGAAGCGGAAGTAAGATAGGACTGAGGTGCATCTATTAAAATACTGCATATCGTAGCCGCACTATTACAAGTGCGGCTATTTTTTGTAAGTTGTGTATTTCGATTTGCAAGTCATGTTGGAAGGGATTGCAAAGAAAGAATCTATGCATTATCTTAGAATCACAGAGGGGGTAACACAATGAAGTTGAAGCTGACCGAATGTCCGGAGCTTCCTGAGCTGGAGGTTGAAATCCGTTACGCTAAACTCACTTCTCAAGTGCAAAGTTTAGCAAAAAAGATTGCGCAGAGCGAAAAATATCTGCACGGGGAAGAAGGCGGACGCCAATACCGCATTTTGGTCGATGATATTTTTTACATAGAAAGCATGGAGCGGAAAACCTTCATCTATACAGACCGGGCGATATTTCGCGCAGAACAAAAGTTATACCAATTGCTCGACATGTTGCAGGGTACCGATTTTGTACAGGTGAGTAAGTCCTGCATTGTGAATATCAATGTGATTGACAGTATGCAAAGTTTAGCAAACAGCCGATTACAGGCGACCCTTGCGAATGGAGAAAAAGTGAATGTGTCCAGAACATTTTTGCCCCAGATAAAAGCTGCATTTACCGGAAAGGAGAATGATTGATTATGAAAGTGTTTGTCAAACGATGGATCTTACTATTTGGGTTTGTGGTTATTTCCGCTTTTGTTATTCCCCCCATTTTCAATGGATACTGGGATAGTACATGGTTTATATTGAAACTCTTGGTAACAACATTTGTAACCTGCCTGTTCGTGTTCTTGTTGGAAAAAGTTTCGATAGAACCGCCCTTTCTGAGACACTTTGTGAATATGTGTGTTGTTTTGGGCACAGTCTGGGGTTTTGGGTGGATTTGGGAATGGTATACACCTTCAGGCTTTTGGATTATACCTGCAATGGTCATTCCGGTATATGTGCTTATGGCTTTGCTTGACGCAATAAAAATCAGACGGGATGTGGAGAGCATCAATCAGCAAATTCAATATAGAAAATTGAAACAGCAGGAGAACGAAAAGGAGATTTTACAATGAAGAGACGAGTTACTTTTGTTTTAACAATATTATTGCTTTTTGTATCAAGTGTTCCGGCATTTGCAATGAGCGCTATGTCAGACGAACAATCTACAGCCATTCAAGCCTTTATTGAAGACGCTCGGCGTGTGTCCCGAACACCGGGTATTTCAGTTGCAGTGGTTGTAGGAGATGAAACACACTTTTTCTCCGCTGGTGTGGCAAATCGTGAAACAGATATACTTGCCAATGAAGATACGCTATGGCGTATTGGTTCTTCTTCTAAAGCATTTACTTCTTTGGGCATTCTCTACCTAGAAGAACAGGGCTTGTTATCTTTGGGCGATTCCATTGCAGAGCATCTTCCATGGCTTAGCTTTCGGTACAACGGAGAAGCTGTAGATATGCAAGAGGTAAGGCTATATCATTTTATGCATCATGCAAGCGGGTTGTCGATGATTATGAATTCTGACGCTGGTTCGATTCATGATGGCGTTGAGGCTGTGATTGATGCCGAACTGAGCTTTTACCCCGGTGAAGGATTTGCGTACGCGAATGAAAACACCAACATCCTAGGACTTATCATCGAAATAGTGTCTGAGCAAAATTATGAAACTTTCATGATAGAGCGTATTCTTCACCCCCTTGGTATGACGGACACCTTTGCCAATGATGAATCTGCTAGAGCTACAGGGAGGCGCGCACAGGGTTATGTTACGCAATTTATTTTCTTCACCATGGAACGCGAAACATCAAATGCAGTGGCAACTACCAATATGCCTACCGGTTTTCTTGTTTCATCAGCCCGAGATATGGCACGGTGGATGGAAGTTCAACTAGGGCTTGCAACAGATATACCCGAAATATTCCATATCATTATCCCAAGATCCCATGTAGTAGGTCAAAACATGGCCCAATCGGATGGTAGTTATTATGCGGCGGGTTGGAATGTTAGTGCAGACCAAAGTTTCATTGAACATGGGGGAACCAATTGGGGTTTTGGAACGAATGTATATCTCTTTCCTGAAGAGCAGATTGGTATTACTGTGCTTTCCAATCTTGCTGGTGCGCATGGAACCCAAAGTAGACCTGCGGGTAATATCAAAGATATCTTAGATGGAAATTTGAGCCAATCTTACTCCATGTTGTGGACATTCCAACATCTTGATGTTACCTTTACGGTTACCACTGTTTTAGGCATTGTGCTTGCTGTTTTATTTCTCTTACTTGGTTTGCGCAGACGTAAGCAAAATGAACGCCTGCCACTCACGAAAAAAAGAATGGTGCTAATTGCATTTTGGGCTGTTATGGCAGTAGCAATGGCTGTTCCCATGCTGTTGGTTTCTTGGCTTATATTCTTTATATACAGTTTTTTGGCAATGGGGATCGCGCTTGCCTTGCTTTTCGGGAGTGTGGCTTGGTTTGTAGCTTCCCCGCGCTGTACAAAATAAGCCCTTTGAATGAGGCCACATATGAGAAAGAGGAAGTTAGCCCAGTCTTTCGGCTAACTTCCTCTTTTGTCTTATCATTCTTACGCCGCTGGATCTAGTTCCACCGAACGCAGTGCGATGTTTTGGCTTTGGACATACCGCTGTAGGATTACAGCGATTTGAGCACGGGTGGAGGGGCCGTTTGGTTGTAGGGTAAGCCCATTCGGGGTAGTAATCCCGGCGATGATGCCTTGCTCGATTGCCCAGGCCATGGGAAGTCTGCCCCATTCGGCGACCTCAGCGCGATCAATGAATGGGTTGAGGCGAACTGGATTTCCGACAGCCGCTCTGCCGGTGTGGCGGGTGAAGTTCTGGAGGATCGTTGCGGCTTGTTGTCTGGAAACGGTTTGTGTGGGGGCGAAGCGATTGCCGCCGACGCCGCTTACGATGTTGTTTTCAGCGGCCCATGCCACATAAGAGCTGTACCAGCTTCCGTTTACCGTGTCGGTGAAGTTGTCATTCCGGTTTGGAATACTGCCGCCCATTTGTCTGTATAGTCTGCCGAGGACGGTGACGAACATGGCACGGTTCATGGGTGCGTTTGGTGCAAATGTGCCGTCTGGATTTCCTGCGAACAGACCGTAATTTACAACAAAGCGGATGCTGTCCTGCGCCCAGTGTCCGACCACGTCAGGGAAGGTCGTGCCTGATAGATTTGCAAGGAAACGCTCCATGTCGATGATGCCGTGACCGTAAGAAGTGTTGTATCCGCCGCCTACGGGTACAGCAGAGTTCTGGAGGGCAGTTCTGAATTGTGCGACGGAGATGTCAGGGTTGATGGAACGCGCCGCTGCCGCCATGGCGGAGACGAAGGGCGCCGAGATGCTGGTACCAGATTCATACATATAGGTTACCCGGTCTCTAACGCCCACTGTGATGACGTCAACACCCGGTGCTGTTACAAAAACAGAAGTGTTTCGTTGAGAGAAGCCCGCTACAGTGCCGGTGTGGTCTACAGCTCCGACGCCAATGACGTTGGGGAAGGAAGCCGGTTGAGAGTAGGAAGTTGTACCATTGTTGCCGACAGAGGCAACGACGATTACATTTCGGGAGATTGCATGATTGATAGCAACTTCCAGCGCTTGGCTTGTCCCGCCGCCCACAATGCCCCAGCTCATGTTGATGACGTCTGCGTCAAACACATCTACGGCATCGTAGATTGCTGCGATTGCGAGGTTTAGGTTGGTTGTTCGCCCATCAAAGACTTGGAGAGGTATGACAGTTGCTTGATCGACAAGGCCTGCCATTCCGAGGCGATTGTCTCGGGTTGCGATGATGACACCGGCGACCGCTGTACCATGACCGTCTGTATCCAGAACGGCTGTGTTATTTGTGACGTAATTAAAACCTGTTGCGATGGAACTTGGGTTGAAGTCTTCGTGATCCCGGCGGATCCCGCTGTCGATAATGGCGACCCGTGCACCGCGGCCTGTAATGCCGGCATTCCAAAGGGCAGTGGCATTTACCATATGCATGTCCCACTGGCGGGGGAACAGAGGGTCATTCGGTGTAGAAAAGAGTTCAATCTCATAATTCGGCTCAATGAATAGAACTTCATGTGCGGCCCAGATTGCCTCGGCATCTTCTACTGCTTCTACCAAGAAGAGGGTATCTCTAATTTGTTCTACACCTGCATCGAGGGGCATGATGCGTGTGGGCAGATTCTCTCGCACGGAGACCAAATAGCCGTCATAGTTTACACCCGTAGTTGCTTCGACAGAGAAAACGCTAACCTCTGTTGCGCTTGCGCCGGGAAGGAAGGCTAAGAGTAGGAGCAGGACTGCTAGGAGAAAACTTCCTCGCTTTTTCATGAACAACACCTCACAATTTTGATAATATAGTCGCATTTTCTGTTTGCATGTAGGGTAATTATAGACTATCGCAATAGAAAAAGCAAGCAGAAAGCCGAAAAGTGGAGGTGTATTCTGATCCTTACTCTGTGAGAAGTATGGTATCCATCCAGGCGAAGCTTACATTTGTGTAATACCAAAGCAGAATTTCTGCAAAGGGGTATCCTTTGTTTGCCATGGTATTTGCGCCAAATTGGCTCATCCCAACGCCATGACCATAGCCGCCTGTTGTGATTGTTATGCTGTCGGCCTCAAAAGAGAAGCGGATGGCGGTAGAACGGAGTCCGAACAAGCGCCTGAACTGCGCCCCGGTGACGATTACGCCGCCTATATTGAGGCTCTCCAATCTGCCGGAATCGGTGTAGGATACATCGCTGATCCAGTGGGGTTTGTCGTCTGGATCTAAGACTGCGCCGGGGACTCCGGAGAGGGCTGTTTCGCGGAAGGCGCTAAAGGTGAGCTGGGTTTCCTCGTAATAGTTTGGGACGTCATAGACGCTTTCAAAGGTTTCCACACTTTGTAAATAGGGGACGCTGCCCCAGATGGCAGAGCTTGTCTCTGTCATGCCATAGGAAGAGGAATGGAAAGCGGCAAGGATGGGAATCCCTCCATAGATGAGGATGATCCCGTCTGTATCCGCTACGGCATCCCGGATGATTTGGCTGTAATGATCATAGTGCATCCCCCAGCGTTCTCTGAGGCGTTCCGATGGATGAAAGGCTTTGCAGCAGGCATAGCTGCCGCAGACATCCGCCTCGGGATGGCGGGGGCTGGGAGAGATGAACATACGGTGGAGGGTGTATGTCCGCGCTGCAATTGCCTGTGCGCGGAGCGCTTCGGGATGGAAGCGGGCAGGCATTTCAGCGGCGACTGCGCCATAGAGAAAGTCCTCCATGGACATTACTGTCACCTCGTCTCCGACTAAGACCTCTAGGAGAAGGGCGGCATCTTGTCCGGTGCCGACGGGGGGCATTGTATCTACACTCTCAGGCCCCGGTGTGGTTTCAGGCATGTCCGGCTCCTCGGGTTGAAGGGGTTCCGGGAGATCTGCTTGTCCAACAAAGAGGATCGGAAGCAGGATAGCCAGGGATAAAAGGAGAAGCGAAACGAGAAGAATCAATCGCATGAGATGTACTCCTTCGCAGTGGGTAAATGTTTTGTGAGGGCGATCGACTCGATCGTCCCCAGGCTATTGTTTGCGGAATGATAAGGGCGCGGGCGACCGAGGCGGTCGTCCCTACAGATGTCAATGCGCTGTATCCACGATTCCTTCGCAGTGTTGATTGACGAGAGGGGCGCGTTCATGTAAAATAGTGGTAGCGTTTTTTGTGTAGGGCGACTTTGTCCTACAATACTATATGGCGGATTGGATGGACGATATGCATAAAATCGGATTCATACTGGCACCACTTGCAGTTTTGGCAGGCATTTTGGGATTCTTCTTGCGGAGGCTACAACTTGAAACTGTGTTTGATCCACAGACGGGTTTGGCTACATCGAATGCACCGATCTCCCTTGTGTTATTGGCGCTTTCCGCTCTTGTGGTGGGACTATTTTTCGGACTGTCTTTCCTTGCCCCAAAACGGGAGGGTGCGGATTTTGCAACAGCCTTCGGTTCAGGCGCCTTTGGGCGGACGATACTTTGCTTTTTTGCAGTCATCTTGATGTTTGTCGGCGGCGGACGCCTCATAGCTCTTATGATGATCAGACAATTCGAACTCTTCCCCCTTTTGTGGGCAGGTGCGGCACTTCTTGCGGGTGTTTTCCTGATCTTGTTGGCGCTCCTTGGTCACAGTGGGCGGAATGTGGCGATCTTCTCTGCTGTGCCTGTATTTTTCATCAGTTTGTGGATGGTGATCCTCTATATTGACCACGCGGCGAATCCGGTGCTTTTGGCTTATGTGTACCGTCTGTTTGCCCTTGCGTTTTTGCTGCTTAGTTTCTATTACATTGCAGGCTTTGCCTTTCGGCAGGCGAAGGTGGGACGGCTGATCTTTGCAGTTTCCACGGCTGTGTATTTTACAGGCGTTACTTTTGCAGACGGGGGTATTACCTATCAGAATATAGCCCTTGCTGCTCTCGTGCTTTCAGCCCTGCTCTATATGCTCATTTTGACGCACAAACTGTCTCTCCCGATTTGGGATCCGCCCCTTTTCGACCTAGAAGAAGTATTGTATGAAGACGAGGAGATTGATGGCTAAAACACTGATCGGAAAAAAATTAAGCAGACGCTCGGCGGGATTACTCAGAATGGCTCTCGTTGCAATTTTGGTGCTGATCCAAATTGGGATTATCTTCTTTTTGGTTCACGTTTTGCAAGACGGAGCCTTTTTTCTCTATATTGCGATCCAAGTCATTGCAGTGATTGACATTTTCATCCTAATCGGCAAGCGGCAGAATTCTTCCTACACGATGGCTTGGGTGCTTCTGATTTTGTTGCTTCCGGTGACAGGACACGTGCTCTACGTTCTGTGGGGCAGACGCACCAAACATAGGCGTATGCGGCGTACTCTTGCCCGGACAAATGTGTTTTTAGAGAAAGATCCTGAGATTTACCAAGAGCTGGGTGAAGCGCATCCGCGGAGGAAACGGCTTGCTGGATATTTGGGGCGTATGGGCTTTCCCCTTTACAGGCGGACAAGCTGTGTGTATTATCCTTTGGGAGAATACCAATTCCATGCGATGCTGGAAGACATCAAGCGTGCGAAAAAGTTTGTATTCTTAGAGTATTTCATCATCTCAGAGGGGAGACTTTTAGAAGAATATTGCGAGGTTCTCCTCCGAAAATCTGCGGAGGGCGTGGAGATCCGTGTGATGTATGATGATTTCGGCAGTCTGCTCACTCTGCCGGAGGGCTTTGATGAAAATTTGCGGAAGCATGGTATTCAGGTTGTGCATTTCAATCCGATCCAATATTCCACCAGCAGGCTCTATATCAACTATCGCAACCACCAGAAAATCTGCGTTATTGACGGCGAATATGCCTATACGGGTGGCACGAATATGGCGGATGAGTATGTGAACTACTATGAAAAACACGGTCACTGGAAAGATACCGCCATTCGTCTGGAGGGGGACGCGGTTTGGAGTCTTACGGTTTTCTTCCTCCAAATGTGGGAAGCCCAGACAGGGGAAGAACAGTGTTTTGAAGCCTATCGCCCGCCTAAAGAGGGCAGCCCCGCACCCGGTTTTTATCAGCCTTTTATTGACGGGCCGATGAACAATCCGGAAAATCCGGCGGAGACCATGTATCGTAGTATGATCTACAATGCCAGAGAGTATGTATATCTCTCCACGCCTTATTTGATTATTGATAACAGCATGATGGATGCCCTCTGTACGGCAGCTCTTGGAGGTACCGATGTGCGGATTCTGACGCCGCGTGTTTGGGATCACTGGTTTGTGCATATGGCAACACAGTCAAGCTATAGCCAGCTCATGCGTGCCGGGGTGCGGATCTATGAATACGAGCCGGGTTATATCCATGCGAAGATGATACTCTCCGATGATGACCACTGTATCACTGGAACCTTCAATATGGATTACCGGAGCTTTTATCTCCACTATGAAAACGGAGTATATATCTGTGACGCCCCTGTGCTTGCCGAGATGAAGGCAGATTTTCTTGAGACCTTTGCGAAAAGCCGGGAGATGGATCTCGCACTTTGGCAAAAGCGTCCCTTCTTTCGAAAAATACTACAGGGCTTTTTCCGGATCTTTGCGATCTTTTTCTAGGTTCCCATTCTGTCAGCAATATAACAAAGGTAGTCAATGATCGTATAGAGGAGGCACTATCATGATGCAGCGTATGTGTGAAATCATTACAGCAAGGGAGCTTGCGGACAATGTCTACGCCATCACCATGGAGGCGGGGGCTCTGGGCGCCAAGGCGCGGCCGGGTCAGTTTGTGCATATCAAATGCGGTGAGGGGAATCTGCTCCGCCGTCCGATCAGTATTTGTGACAGCCGGGATGATTACTTAAAGATTGTGTTTTTCGCCAAAGGCGAGGGGACAAAGTGGCTTTCTGAGAAAAAGAGCGGATATTTAGATCTGATTGGCCCCCTCGGGACAGGTTTTTCTCTGGAAGGACGCAGAATCCTACTAGTTGGCGGCGGCGTTGGTGTACCGCCTCTCTTATTCACAGCCAGAGAGGCAGTTGGACAAGTGAGCGCCATTTTGGGCTTCGGATTTGAGCGGAATGTGATCCTGAAAGACAACTTTCGTGATGCGTGCGATGAAGTGTTTATCACTACGGCAGACGGTAGTGTAGGTGAGCGCGGATTTGTGACAGAACCCCTCGGACGAGAGCTTGCCACAGGCAAATATGACGCAGTTTTAGCCTGTGGCCCAACGCCCATGCTTCGCGCAGTGGCGAAGCTTGCCGGGGAGTATAATGTGCCATGTCAAGTGTCTATGGAAGAGCGGATGGCTTGTGGTGTTGGGGCGTGTGTAGGTTGTATTGTACCGATGGAGAACGGGGAGAATCTACGGGTATGTCATGACGGCCCTGTGTTTAATGCGACGGAGGTGAAATGGTAATGGCAGATTTGCGTGTATCATTTGCTGGCGTGGAGTTTGAAAATCCCATCTTGGTTGCCTCCGGCACCTTTGGTTTCGGGCGGGAGTATGGGGAGTTTTTTGATCTAAACGAATTGGGTGGCATTTGTGTGAAGGGTCTGACCCTGAGTCCGCGAGCAGGGAACAAATCTCCCCGGATTGCGGAGACGCCGATGGGGATGCTCAACAGTGTGGGATTACAAAATCCCGGTGTGGACGCTTTTATTGCAAAGGAATTACCATTTCTCAGGCAATACCGCACGAAAGTGATTGCGAACCTCTCCGGGAACACGGTGGAAGAATATGCGATCTTGGCGGAAAAACTCTCTGATGCGGGGGTTGACTTGCTGGAGGTGAATATCTCCTGCCCCAACGTGAAAGAGGGTGGGCTTGCCTTTGGTACGTCAACCCAAGGGGCGGCAGAGGTCACACGAGCGGTGCGGGCGAAATCGAAAGTACCTGTGATGGTGAAGCTGTCCCCCAATGTGGCGGATATTGCCTCTATTGCTAAGGCTTGTGAGGCTGAGGGAGCCGATGCCTTGAGTCTGATTAATACCCTCCTCGGAATGCGGATTGATATACAGACGAAAAAACCGATTCTACACAACAACATGGGCGGCCTCTCAGGGCCTGCTGTCTTACCTGTGGCGATTCGGATGGTGTATCAGGCGGCGCAAGCGGTGGATATTCCGATTTTAGGTATAGGTGGGATTATGACGGCTTCTGATGCGGCTGAGATGATGATAGCCGGGGCTTCTTTGATTGCCCTTGGGACGGCACTCTTTATTGATCCCTTGGCGCCCATCAAGGTCAAGCGGGAGCTTGCCGCTTACCTCGATCAGCGGAGCATCAAAAGCGTGACAGAGCTCACCGGAACGGTAAAGGTACACATATGAGTACGAAGATTTATCTGATTCGTCACGCGGAGGCGGAGGGGAACCTCTATCGCCGTGTGCATGGACACTATAATAGCAATGTGACAGAGCTGGGACTCAGGCAGATTGAAGCCCTACGAGAGCGTTTTGCGGAGGTGCCTGTAGATGCCCTCTATTCCAGTGACCTCGTCCGCGCCCAGTCAACAGCCCGCGCCATCGGTGTGCCGCGGGGGATGGAGGCTGAGACCACGCCCCGTCTCAGAGAAGTAAACATGAAGCGTTGGGAAGACTCCACTTGGGCAAGATTGGAGCGGGAAGAGGCGGAACAGCTTGCATTCTATGGCCGTGACCCCGCCCGATGGGAAGTGGGGGAGCCTTACAAAGAAAAGGTGCAGCGGATTTCTGGCGTGGTGCGGGAACTTGCGGAGCATCATCCGGAGGAGACAATCTGTATCATATCCCATGGCTGTATGATTCGTACTTTGCTTGGGACAATTATGAAACTGCCCTCAGAGCGCATAGCAGAAGTCGCCCACTGTGATAATACAGGTGTGGCCTATTTGGAATATGACAAAGGTGTCTTTCAGATCCACTACATGAATGACGCCAGCCATCTAGACGAAGAGACAAGCACCTTTGCCAGACAGAGCTGGTGGAAGGACTCCCATGGACGTGACACCGGGAATGTGGACTACTTCCCGCTTGACCTAACAAAAGATGGAGATCGCTACCTTGCCTATCGCAAAGAGGCTTGGCAGAGCATCCATGGTAGCATGGATGGCTATACGGATGACTATCTGACACTTGCACGAGAGCATCAGGCGCAGAATCCGGATGCCGTGGTAGAGGCGCGCCTCCGTGATATGCCGATTGGGATACTAGAGCTGGATACTGTCCGAGGTGCAGAACAGGGCGAGGGGGCCATCTCCTTTTTCTACGTCTCACCAGAATATCGGAATCGAGGTCTCGGTGTGCAGTTGATCGGACACGCGATCAGCGTATATCGGAAGCTGGGACGTGATCGTCTCACACTTCGTGTGGCGGAGACGAATACGGCGGCAATCGGCTTTTATGAACGCTTCGGCTTCCGGAAAACCCGTCAGATACCCGGTGCGCGGGGGGCTTTGTGGGAGATGGAGATGGATATCTCTGTCCGGGTGCGCTAATGGAAACAGGGCGCTTTCTCCCCGTATCCAAGGCGGATATGGAATCCCGAGGCTGGGATGAGTATGACTTTTTGCTCGTCACAGGGGACGCCTATGTAGATCATCCGAGCTTCGGTGCTGCTGTCATCGGCAGGGTGCTGGAGGCGGAGGGCTATCGGGTGGCGATTTTAGCACAGCCTGCGTGGAAAGATAAAGCGGCTTTCTTTGAGATGGGAAGGCCGCGTCTTGCTGTACTCATTACGGCGGGAAACCTGGACTCGATGGTGGCGCACTATACGGCATCGAAGAAACCCCGGCGGGAGGACGCTTACTCTCCCGGCGGACAGGCGGGACTTCGGCCGGATCGGGCGGCGATTGTTTATGCAAGCCGGGCGAGGGAGGCATTTCCCGGACTGCCTATCATTTTGGGCGGTTTAGAGGCAAGTCTCCGGCGGTTTGCGCATTACGACTGTTGGTCAGACAAGGTGCGCCGCAGTGTGCTTCTAGACGCGAAAGCAGATCTCCTCGTTTACGGTATGGGTGAGTATGCCATCCGCGAGATTGCTGCCCGGCTTAAAAGCGGGACACCTATAGACGAGATTCGTGATGTTCGCGGGACGGCGATGATCACACGGATTGTGGATACTCCATATCCCAAGGTCGAGTGCGCTTCTTATGAGGAAGTTTCCACCGATAAACGCGCCTATGCGGAGGCGACTGGGATACAGGAAGAGGAACACGACCCCGTTCGCGGACGCGCCATTTTACAGCGGCATGGTGACCGTATACTGCTTGTCAATCCGCCGACGCCCCCTTTAGATGGTGCAGACTTAGATCGGGTCTACGCCCTGCCTTATACGCGGGAGGTTCATCCGATGTATGCGGTAGCGGGTTCTGTGCCTGCCATTCAGGAGGTGCGTTTTTCTGTTATCCACAATCGGGGCTGTTTTGGTGCGTGTAACTTTTGCGCCCTCGGGTTCCATCAGGGTAAGATGGTGACAGCCCGAACCCATCCTTCTGTGTTGCGAGAGGTGGAGGGATTTGTGGGTCATCCCGAATTTAAGGGCTACGTCCACGATGTGGGGGGTCCTACGGCGAATTTTCGGCGGGCATCCTGTGCCGGACAGAAGAAGCGGGGGCTTTGTAAAGGGAAACATTGCCTCGTGCCGGAGCCTTGCTCGGAACTGGATGCGGATCACACGGATTATCTGAAACTGCTGCGTAAAATCCGAGAGATTCCCGGTGTGAAGCGGGTGTTTATCCGCTCTGGGATCCGCTTTGACTTCTTGCTTGCGGACACGAACGGTGAATTCTTCGCGGAGCTTGTCCATTATCATGTTTCCGGACAGCTGAAGGTAGCGCCGGAGCACCGGGTGGATCATGTGCTGGCCTCTATGGCGAAGCCGCCCAGTGCTGTGTATGACCGCTTTGCGGAGAAATTCCGGCGGCTCAATCAGAAGTATGACAAAGAGCAGTACCTTGTGCCGTATCTTATGAGCAGCCATCCCGGATGTACCTTGGAAGATGCGGTTTTGCTTGCGGAATCTCTGCACAAAGAAAAAAAGCACCCGGAACAGGTGCAAGACTTCTATCCCACACCGGGGACAGTTTCAACTTGTATGTATTATACCGGTCTCGACCCATTCACTATGGAAGAGGTCTATGTGCCAAGAGGGGACAGAGAGCGGAACATGCAGCGGGCGCTCCTCCAATGGCGGCGTCCGGAAAAGAAGCGGCTGATTTTGGAAGCTCTTCGTAAAGCTGGGCGGGAGGATTTGATCGGATTTCACAAGTGGTGTCTGGTGAAGCCAGAGGTGCCACAGAGGTCGGGCGGGAAGAAATGGAAGAAAAACACCTAAGCAATTGCTTAGGTGTTTTTTGCTCTTTCGTCTCGCAAGTCAATCACTCGCTGATTTGCACTTCCGCGCCAAGGGAGATTGTAACTCCGCTCTGCATCTATATAGGCGCCGTCAACTAAGATATCTATCTCTTTGAGGAGGGTGTCAGTCTCTGGCATCTCTCGTAATTCTTCCAATGTCCAGCCGGTGTAGCACCAGACGTTTAGGCCGGATTCATGGGCGGCTTTTGCTAGTTTGGCGCAGTCTTCTATTTGCAGAAAAGGTTCTCCGCCGGAGAGAGTTAGACCGTCTAGCAGGGGGTTTCTTCGCATGTCTGCAATCAGCTCTTCCACTGTGACCTCGCGTCCGCCTTGGGGGTTATGGGTCTCCGGGTTATGACAGCCCCCGCAGTGATGGGGACAGCCTTGGGTGAAGACCACATAGCGAAGCCCGGGGCCATCTACGATGGAGTCGTGGATTGTGTCGTGAATGCGCATTGCCCTGTTCTCCTTTTTGCCCTTGACTCTAGGCTCCTTTTGTAAAGGAGCTGTCCGCGAAGCGGACTGAGGATTGCCCTTTATGCCCTTTGGTGGGCTTTCTGCAAGATTGAATCCTCCGTCAGGCTTCGCCTGCCACCTCCTTTGGAAAAGGAGGCTTTGGTGCTTACTAGTATAGGGGAGAATGGGGTGATTGTAAAGTAGGGGCGGGGTCAGCCCGCCCGTGATATTTAGTCTTCTTCAATGACCACGTTTTCAACAGCTGCCGCAAGGAGCAGAGCAATCACTTCATTCCTTGAACGCTTGGTTTTAGCTGTAACATCTTCTATTTGTTCAAGGACATATGTTGGTATTCGAATGGTAACAGTGCTGTAGCCATCTTCTCCACGAGGAAATTTCTTAGAAATTTTAATTTTATCCATGATTTTATCGCCTCTGTTTGCTTAATTGCGGGCGGGCTAACCCCGCCCCTACAAGAAGTTTATCTTGACAAACAGGTTGTGAATATAATAAAATTATAACAAAAATATAATTAAAATATATTATAAAAAGGAGAATCCTAATGAACAAAGAAACTATAAACATCCAAGCAGCACGCATCGCAAAAGAAATCCCCCGCATCAGCGCAAAAGTTGCCGATGCGGAGGCGAGTTTTACCGAGGCACAAGCACTACTCGTTGCGGCTTTGCAAGAGTTAGAGGAATTGTACCTATCACTGGACACCGGGGACTTATAGCCCCGGTGTTTTCGCGTCCAAAGCTTCCAATCGTGCCGCGAAGTCCATGCAAATCTCTTCCGCCGCCTCCATACTCATCCCCTCACTGTGGATTTTCAGCACAGAACGCCCGGAGGCGGGGGAGATGTGTACCCATCCGCTACCTGTGGGGACACGAACACCTTCGATCAGCTCGGTTTCCTCCTGATCCAGCCCCGCTGCCAGCTTTTGCATCAGCTCGGCGCGATCACCTTTGACCGCAAGCTCGTGCTGTGCCGTCCGAAAGAAGGGGGCGCGCTGGCTGATTGTATGCAAACTCTCGCCGGACAAAGCCATAGCGCCAAGTAAGCGGCAGGCGGCGAATACGCCGTCGCGCAGGTAGGGGCGGCGGTAATAGAGGCTCTCCGCGCCCTGATCTCGGCCGATGCGGAGGATTCTGCCGCCAAAGCTTCCGGCGAGGAGATCCAGTGCGATGGGGGCGGAGTAAGGGACGGCGATTGCCCCGGCACCTGCCTCAAATTCCAGCATGGCGAGGATGGAAAGCAGATGTTCCGTCTCCAGCACATGTCCCTCTTCATCCTCGGCTCGAAGTGTCATCCCGCCCCGTCCCGTCTCAAAGACAGGTACGCCCCAACTGTGGGGAGCAAGACTTACACCCATCTGCTCCAAGGCACCCTTGAGTGCGCGGTTGGCACCTCCGCCTCCGCGGATATGGGCGGAAAATGTGGGCGTCTCTCCCAAGTTGCCCCAACTGGCGGCGGCGGAGATATAGGCCTCAATTGACCCACTTGCGGCGGACACATCTCCCACACGCAGAGCGGGACTGCGCTTTAGATCTCCGGCGCGGAGTGCGGATTCCACCTTCCGTTCCTCTTCCCGCGTGATGGTGAGTCCTCGTTGTCCATAGACCCGGAGATGGAGCATCTGGTCAAACTGCCGTACGAAGACGGTACGGTCTAAACCGTAGAGGTCAGCGGCAAAACTCGCGGCGGATTCGAAGGTGCAATCTAGCTCTAAGGCAAATCCCCCAGCGGCGGAGACACCGCAAGTCAGAGCGCGGGAGGCAAGCTTACTAGCGGGTTCCCCGGTTGAACAAATCCCAACCCGTCCGGCGGCGCCAAGTGCCGAACCGATGGCGAAGAGAGCCTCTGGCGTGAGGAGCACACTCGCCTCTCCTCGGATTGTACCGCCTCCGGTAAAGCGAAGACCGGAGCGGGGCTGTCCTGTGACCAGATTCTCAGAGACCCGGCTCCCGGCAGGTAACTCTTTCCCGGGCCAGATGCGGACTTTGGAATCGACTACGCATCCCTCACCCAGAATGGTGCCATCTCCAATGACGCTACCTTCGTGGAGAACAGCACCTTGCCGGATGGAGACGCCGTTTCCCACAATTGCGCCGTCTACCCGTACGTCCCGCCCGATGGTCGCGCCATCGATCATGGAGCGTACAACGGAAGCGCCTGCGGAGACATGGCTGTTTTCTCCGATGATGGCATAGGGACCGATGACGGCGCCTGTTTCCAGTACGACGTTTTGTCCCACATAACAGGGGCCGATCACCGAGACGCCGCTTGGGATGGGGGAATGTGTCCAAAGAGATTGTCCCCGGCGCTCTGTGCCGAGGTCTAAGTTGCATTTTTCCTCAAGCGCATGGATGCCGCACTGGAGATAGGCCTCAGGACTGCCGATGTCACACCAGTAACCTGCGGCCTCGGTGGCGTAGAGACGCTTTCCTTGGGCGAGGAGTTTTGGGAAGAGGTCTTTGGCGAAGTCAAAGCTCACACCCTCCGGGATTTCATCGAGCACTTTGGGTGAGAGAATGTAAATCCCGGTGTTGATGCGGTTTGTGAATACCTGATTCCAAGGTGGTTTCTCGATGAAGCGCTCCACTTTGCCTTGTTCGTCGGTCATGACCAGTCCATACTCCAAAGGTTCCGGGTGGGCATAGAGGACAATGGTCACGTCCGCCTGCTGGGCATGGTGGAACGCGATGCACTGGGTCAGGTCAAAATCACAAACAGAGTCTCCGGAGAGGATGAGGACGGGATCCGCTCCGATAAAGTCTTTGCAAGCGGCAACACTGCCGGCGGTGCCGAGGGGGGAGTCCTCGATCTGATGACTCAGGCGCATGCCAAAGCGGCTGCCGTTTCCGAAGTGGTCGGTGATTACTTGGGGCAAAAAGCGTAGAGTGAGACAAGCGTCTTGGATCTCGTGTTTTTTTAGCAGATTTAGTGTGTGTTCTAAAACCGGGCGGTCAAAGAGACGCACCATAGGCTTTGGTGCGTTTAGGCTGACAGGGCGAAGCCGGGTGCCCTCGCCGCCGGCCATGATGATTGCTTTCATGTAAAAGCCTCCCTATTGTGGTGGGTTACTCAGAGAGTATTTCCACAATAGGGAGGGATTAGACAAACACCACTGGCGGAATGTTTAGTATAGGGCGCGGCGCGATGTAGAAGGTGTTCTACAATGTACAATAACGCTTTTGACTCTAGGCTCCTTTTTCAAAGGAGCTGTCCGCGAAGCGGACTGAGGATTGCCCTTTGGTAAGCCTTCTGCAAGATTGAATCCTCCGTCAGGCTTCGCCTGCCACCTCCTTTGGAAAAGGAGGCTTGGGGTTTGAACTTTTTCAGGGTGCGGGCGGCAGGTTGCCGCCCCTACGAGACTATGCCTTCACATTCCGTGACAGTGCAAGCACACAAGCTAGCGTAGCGACTCCGAACATTACAAGCTGCGGGATGAAATAACCCAGATGGAATACATCGCTGGTCATGAGCAGTTTACCCCAAGTGGCGGGTACGGCTCTGCCGATGTAGGAGAAGACATTGGGTAGCATGTCGGCGGGCATCATGATGCCGGAGAGCATGACGGAGGGGAGGAAGAACAGTTGTGCAATCATCGAGACTTTGGCCTGATCTTTGATCCATACGCCCAAAGCGCTGCCGATGGCAAGGGAGGTTGCGATGAACATCGCAAGGGAGCCGAAGTACAGAGGCAGATTTTCAGGGCGCGCGGCGTCGAAGAGAAGGGGTGAGGCAAAGAAGATAATCATGCTCATGAGGAACAGGTGGATGAAGGCGGAGATAAAGTGGGTAATCACACCGACGGATAAGGGTATGCCATTGGCTTTGTACACATTCTTGATATCACTGCCATAAATTTGCACCAGAGAGGGCGGAAGCCCAGTGAAGGCACCCATGGATACGCCGAATATGGTCATGGATTGAATGATGGCATCTTGCATGTCGGGCATGATGGAGGTGAGCACGCCGCCCATGACGGCGAACATGACTAGTGGGATGAGATAGAAAGAGATGAGTACGTCTTGCTTGCGGAAATCTAGTTTCCATTGGAGTGCGGTTCCGTATAAAAATGCGCTCATGCGTCTGTCCCCCTTGAGATGTGAATGAAGTGTTGTTCCAGCGTACCTTTGTCTACTTTGATGTCGAGTACCGCGATATCTCGCTCTCTGTACTGTGTGAGCAGGTTGAGCATTGCATCGCTTACCTGATCGGTTTCAAAGCGGTCTTCGCCCTGTTCGGTTTTGACGATGATGGTACAGCGCCGCCCGATTTTTGCGATTAGTTCTTCCGGTGTGCCAATGAAGGCGATCTCGCCGTCTTTGAGGATTGCAACCCGGTCGCATAGAGCTTCCACCTCTGCCATGTCGTGGCTGGCCAGAATGATGGTTCTGCCTTCTGCTTTTAGACGGACGATTTCTTCATGGAGAGAAATTCTACCCTCTACATCAAGACCCGCAGTGGGTTCGTCTAGGAAGATGATGTCCGGGTCATTGAGTAGAGCCAGTGCCAGATGTAAGCGGCGTTTTTGTCCGGTTGACATGCCGTCGTATTGCTTTTTTCCCAGATCATCTACGCCTAGGGCGTGGAGCATGTCTTTGTCAACTTTGACCCTGTTCCATTTTGCGAACAATTGTACGGCTTCCATAGGCTGAATCTGTCCGGGGAGGGAGCTTGATTGGAGCTGGATGCCGATTTTGCCATTGACTGCGATCTGCCCGCTGCTATATCCGCGGAGCCCTTCGATACATTCAAGGGTGGTTGTTTTTCCGGCGCCGTTTACGCCGAGGATGGCGAAGGTTTCGCCTTGTTTGACCTTGAAATTTAAGCCTTTGAGGACATTGTTTGTCCCGTAGCTTTTCTTTAAGTCTTTGACTTCAATCGCGTAGTTCATTTCGTTTCCTCCGTGTATGGATTGTAGTTTATGCTTGCGAAATAAGCGCCGAGGGCGGGTTCTAAAAACAGAAGCGCTAAGGCGTGTTTCTCTTGCCACCTTGGCTCATCTTTGCGAATGCGCGTACCAAATTCCATCAGATTATTCAAAAGATTCATGTCGCCGCCTGTGAAGTGTTCGATGATATCCCAGAATTTTTTCGCCAGCGCGAGGCCTGTTTCACTGTCAGGCGGGACATTGCCTTTGTGCAAGCGGATCGCTTCATCCCAAATATGGCTCTGTGCCTCCATCATCGCGTATGCGCTTTCATCGTCAAAGCGATTTGTAATATGGTCTAGAAACTTGCTGTCAAAATGCTTAATCATCCAATAAAACTCATTGTTCATTTGCAGGCTCATAATGATATCGGCATACTTCCTGAAATTGACTTCCTGCATTTGCAGTACTTCCGACTTGAGGGTCTCGATTGCATTGAGAGACTCTAAAAGAGTTGCCATCTTCTCCCTTACGGCTTCAGCCTGATCCGTCAGTGCCTGTGCCACTTGGGCGGGTGTGTCTAGGGGCATGAGGCGGTTTTTGATGTCGTCGAGAGAGAAGCCGAGAGACTTCATGGACAAGACCTGATACAGCTTGACGGCATCCTTGTCCGTATAGAGCCTGCGCCCACCCTCACTCTCGGCGGAGGGGGAGAGGATCCCCTCTTTGTCGTAGTATTGCAGGGTACGGACAGTGGTTCCCATTTTCTTGGCGACCTCGCCCACTGTCATGTAGCCTTCTGGTATTGCACGGTATTTTTCCATGTGTGTGACCTCCTAACTAACTGAATGTGATGTCATTCTAACAAAAATCCCGGTTGCAAAACTACCAACCACACTTGGTTTTTCGGCAACTCACAGTTGTCAAAATGCAGAAACTATGAAAATGAATTATCTTCTACGTGCAGTATAACTCATGACCTTAGGTCACGAGCAAGACTTTTTTTATAAAAAGTTTAAAAATTTTTTAAGCAAGTATATTTGTCCCAAATAGGACATAGCTATTCTCCAAGGGGGATGATGCAGATGAAGCGTATCGGTGCAATTTTTCTAATCTTGGGACTCCTGACCGGAATAATCTCCGCAACAGCAAAAGAGGGAGAGACAGATCCCTTTTCAGATGGCTACCCGCGGGATTTCGGTCTTGTGACAGATTTATCCATTTTTATAGAAGGCCAGCCGGTCTCAGGAGCGGCACAGATTACGATTGACGTACCCTTTGCCATCCTGATGGAGCGTGAAACAGGAACGGTACTCTTTGAGCGTGATGCAGATACGCAGACCCCGCCCGCCAGCGTCACCAAAGTGATGACCACCCTACTTATCATGGAAGAGATCGAAGCCGGACGCCTCGGTTTGGATGACATGGTCACTGCCAGCGCTAGGGCAGCCTCTATGGGCGGCTCCCAGGTGTATTTAGAAGAAGGGGAGCAGATGTCGGTGCGGGATATGCTCAAAGGGATCATCATCTCCTCCGCGAATGACAGTTCTGTCGCTATGGCGGAGCATATCGCAGGGACAGAAGAAGCCTTTGTCTCCCGGATGAATGCCCGGGCAGAAGAACTTGGGATGGTGAATACGACCTTCATCAACAGCACAGGACTCCCGGAAGAGAATCGGGAGAATTTGACCACTGCAAGGGATATCGCCCTCATGAGCCGGGCTCTTTTGGCGCATGATCTGGTCAAGGAATTCTCCACGATCTGGATGGATACCGTCCGAAACGGGGAGTTTGGGCTCAACAACACGAATCGGCTGATCTTCTACTATGAGGGTGCAACAGGTCTCAAAACTGGATTTACCCAGACTGCGATGTACTGTCTCTCAGCCTCGGCGGAGCGGGATGGGATTGAATTTGTTGCTGTCGTCCTCCGGGGCGAGACCAGTGACGCCCGTTTTGAGGCGGCAAAGACACTGCTCAGTTTTGGTTTTGCCAACTATACTTTAGTAGATATCCAGCCGGCAGAGATTTTAAAACCCCTCCGGGTAGAACTGGGTGCCGTGGACTTCGTCCAACCGATTTTAGACGGACATGAGCGGTTGCTCCTAGAAAAAAGTGCCGCCGACCGTGTGACACAGACAGTGGAGCTGGCAGAGCAGATCGAGGCGCCTGTCACTACGGGGCAAAACCTCGGGACACTCACGGTCTATGACGGAGAGACGGTAGTTGCCACGATCCCCATTGTGGCGGGGGATGATGTGGGGAAGATTTCCCTCGGGCAGGTGTTTTCCAAGTTTTTGCGTTTGCTATTTACAGGCGGATTGTAATACTAATTTTCGATAAAAACCTATCGAAAATACGCCCGCTTTGCGGGCTAGTTATTGTGCAGAAAACGCACAATAACACGTCTATATGAGTCCCAATATAAAAACCAAAAGGCAGGTTTTTATTTGGGACTAGTATAAAATCCGGGAATTTTTGTATATAGCAAAACCCCATAGGATCGGGCAATTGCCCGGTCTTATGGGGTCATAGCTATTGTATACTATCGCCTCTCGCTTAGAAAGGTCTGGATGCGGCTTTGTAGGATTCGCGCTGTATCAGCGGCTGATCGGTCATCGGCGAAGAAGGGAATTGTCTCTTCTCGCACCATCTCGCTTATTGTCTCGTCAAAATGACCCAGAATGCTTGCACTTTCCACGATTGCCCGGAGTCCTTGCTCCTCCGTGTCGCTTAGGGTGTAGAAGTAAAATATAAAGTCCCCCATCCCCCGGCCGCCCCGCCAGGTCTCTGCTTCGTTTCCGTCCTCGTCGATTTCCATGCGCGGTGTCCTCGCTTCGGCGATTACCTCGTCGAATAGGTCAATCCGCAGGGGGAAGTCCCATAAACTGTCTACGTTGATATCCGGTAATAGAAACTGGCGAACAAAGCGCCACGCCGCCTCTTGATGCGGGCTGCTTGCACTGATTGCAAAACCCGCGCCCATGTGGATCAGATGCGCCCCGCCGTCCGCAGTTGGTAAACCGAGGGCAACAATGTCATCCCCCAACATGCCCGTGAACATTTGCCAGTCGCACGGCCGGCTTAAATGGATCATATCCAGCAACTGTTCCCCGTGGAGCATCCGTATGACGGGGCTTACGTTTTCGCCCATGCGCCCATCTTCGCCAAAATCCCATGGTGCCATCACATGGGGTAAGCGGGTAGAGATTTCCAAAAGCTGTATAAATTCCTCGCTGTCTAAGTTGGCGCGATTCTCCGACCAGTTGATAAAATCATCGCCGGAAAATTGGAGCGCCAGATCGAGAAATCGCTCCGCTGTTGTCCATTCACCCAGAAGGAATTGGGTATCTGTCTGCTCCACGAGTGCTAGCATATCCGCAAAGGTCCAAGACTGTCTATCGCTTGCCACATCCGCCATGCCGATCATGGTTTCCACCAGAAAGGAATTATAAATTGTCGGCAGTGCGCCGTCCGGGGCTTCGAGTGCGCGCAACACATTGGGGAAGAAATCTGCGCGGCTGAGTAAGGGGTCGGCATCGAGGAAGGGGTAGAGGTCAGTCAAGAGACCTTGTCGAATCAGGGCGTCACGCATGTCATGGGGGACTAAGATGATATCGGGGGCATTTCCTGTCATAAGGTCTGTTAAAAACCGCCGCCGCGTCACCTCTCAGTCATCTGTCTCCCAACTGCCATCCCAATATTCCACCAACTGGATCTGGTAGTCTCGGTGTTCCCTGTTGAAGGCAGCCACTCTCTCCCTTAGCCCGGTTCCATCTCCAACCCGCTCCACGCCCAGCGTAATTACTGTATATTCCGGCAGCTCCGCCCGTGGGGTGCGGGTTAAAATCACATGCTCCGTGCGCCAATGCTCGGTCGCGAAGTCGCCATGGCTAAGGAGCAGGGAGAGCCGTCCGTCATCTAAGAAATTCAGATGGGAGCGAAAGCCGAATCCGACCCTTGCTTCTAACCAGTTGAGGATCGGCGTTTTCTCCCCCGTGGCGATGGTGTAGCCGAAGAGAATTGTGCCGTCATTGATGTACAAATCAAAGAGATCGCCGTCTCGGGCGGGATACAGACCGCGAATATCCGTCACGAGAAGGGGGTGCGTCTCGCCCCAGCCGCCTGCTGAAAAGTCAACTTCCCGCAAATCTGAATCGCTGCTCACTACCACGCGCCCATCTTGCAATCGGCTCATCTGTTGCCCGAAGTTAAGCTCTATCTGACCACGCAGAGAAAACTGATTGTCAAGCAAGTAGATATGGGAAACGCTGCCCGCTGAAGCGAGGAGGAGCATATCGCCGTCATCCGTGAAAATCGCCTGTCCGATTTGAGACATGTTACCAAGATCAGTCAATTCTCGGCGCATGACTTCCACGCCTTGGGGTGAGTACTCCAAATATAACATCGTAGAATCTCGCCCCTGTTCTGTCCAATCGATGCCTGTGAGAATCAACGCCAAGTTGCCTTCGTCCGTGATGCGTAGAGCCGCGACATCTACATGATCGAAGGAAAGCGGAATTTTGGTTTGTGATATCTGGGTGCCGTCGGGCAGCATGCTCTTTACCACGATCGTGGGTGGGGCGGAATTTTCTGCGGATTCGATCACATAGCAAACATAAATTCGGCCTTCGTGGACGATTGTTTGATGGATCGGGTCTGTTACGTGTGTCATGCCAAAAGACTCTGGCAGGTAGAGATAGGTTTCGATGATGGTATTATCTATGCTAAACGCCTCATCCTCCGTGCCTCCGCTACTACAAGCGGCGAGGGAAATAAGGAGCATGGAGATCAGAGCCAATAAAGAGAACATGGAGATCCATTTCTTTTTCACGGACTTACGTTTATTCATAGCTGCTCCTCTGTTCTTGAACATACAAATTTTCTCGCCAAAAGTATATCACAGGAAAAATGCAAAGTCCACGGATTGCAGTCGGGCGAAGGGAATACGCATTACAGACCGATGAAAAATGAGAAAAGGGCTTGCCGTATTTGTGAAAACATGGTAAACTTGCGCTAAGAGAAAGCGTATGCTTAGACAAAATGACTAGCGAACCAACCTATTCTTGAAAAGGGAGCGTGAAACCAATGGTGAAGCTCATCATGGGGCTCAAAGGGTCAGGCAAAACAAAACAATTGATCGAACTCGTAAAGAAAGCGGTTGAGGAAGAACGCGGCGACGTGGTATGTTTGGAAAAAACCCCAAAACTTACCTATGACATCCCACACAAAGCGCGGCTGATCTCCACTGCGCAATACAACTTTGGCAGCTTTGAATTTTTGAAAGGATTCATCAGCGGACTCAATGCCAGTAACTATGATGTATCTCATGTGTTTATCGCCGGGATTCAAAAGATCGTTGATGTAGAAGATGCCCCGCAGTTTGAAGCATTTTTAAACTGGCTAGAGCGTTTCTCCGAGAAAGAGAACATGAAATTTACACTCACCTATACAGCAGATCCTGATCTGGCGAGTGAGGAAATAGGCAAATATTTAGTTCGCACGACTGGGTAAGAGAAGATAGAATCCAAATCCCCCTGGAGAACTGCTCTAGGGGGATTTTCTTAATAGCCAGAGGAGTGTACCAATGAGAGTGAGAAAAGCAGTGATACCCGCAGCGGGTCTCGGTACCCGTATGTTGCCGGCGACGAAGACGATCCCGAAAGAAATGTTACCTCTTTTGGATAAGCCTGTAATCCAGTATATTATCGAAGAGGCGGTAGATTCGGGGATTGAAGATATCTTAATTATCACCAACCGGGCGAAAAGCGCCATGGATGATTACTTTGATTATCATCCGGAGCTGGAAGAGCGCCTCGCACGGGATGGGAAGACAAAAGAGTTGGAGATGATCCGCCGTCCGGCTGATATGGCGAATATCTTTTATGTGCGCCAGAAAGAGACCAAAGGCCTTGGTCACGCGATTTGGCGGGCGAAGGATTTTGTCGGGGATGAGCCCTTTGCCGTACTCCTCGGAGACGATATCATGCGTGCAGAGGTGCCTGTTACAAGACAACTGATCGATGCAGCGGAGAAATACGGTGCCAGTTGTGTGGGTACCCAAGCCGTGGCGGACGATGCAGTGGGGCGGTATTCTTCCCTCAAGATTGAGGATTTGGAAGAGACAATCTTCCGTGTCACAGACATGAACGAAAAGCCCACGCCAGAAGAAAAGTTTTCGAACTTTGCCATTTTGGGCCGCTATGTGCTCTCTCCTGCGATTTTCCCGATTTTAGAGAGAACGCCCCCTGGCAAAGGCGGCGAGATCCAACTGACAGATGGACTCCGTGAGCTTGCACAAGTTGAGCCTATGGTAGCAAAACACTTTGCCGGTCGCCGGTATGATACAGGCAATCTATGCGGGTTCTTAGAAGCAACCCTTGATTTTGCCCTTGATTACCCGGAGACCAGCGAATTCCTGCGGGGATATATAAAGAACAAGAGGTGAGCCGTGAACGGAAACAAAGAAACTGTTCCATTTCAAGGCTTATATGAATGGATGCAGAGTATTGTTATGGTCTTCCTCGTCATCCTCGGGCTGCTCACCTTTATCGGGCGTCCGATGGGTGTGCATGGCTATTCGATGATGCCGACTTTATTTGAAGATGACCGTATGATTGTGCGGAGTATCCTCTATACACCTGACCGGGGAGATGTTGTGGTATTCTCTCGCAATGACTTTGAAGAAGGCGCTGCCCTAGTCAAGCGCGTGATTGCGCTGGAAGGTGACGTGGTAGATCTGGATACTGTTACAGGTACTGTCTATGTAAACGGGACACCCCAGCAGGAGCCATATATCAATGACCTGACACGGCGCGCTGGGAGTATGCACTTTCCCTTTACCGTTCCGGAAGGACATTTATTCGTTTTGGGAGACAATCGCAACCACTCCACAGACAGCCGGGATCTGGCGATCGGCGCTGTGGACGAGAGAGAGATTATCGGTCAAGTTGTAGCGGTCATTTTACCCTTCAACCGGGCGCGGCTGATTTAAAGAGATAAGACGTAGGGGCAAACCTTGTGTTTGCCCACCCTTCGGGCAGAGACGAGCTCTGCCCCTACGTGAAAGAGGTGGGCTATGAATAAAGCTGAAAAACCAATTCGATTTCAGGAGCTATATCTTTGGATGCAAGCTCTTGTTATGATGCTCCTCCTAGTACTTGGGCTAGTCACCTTCATCGGGACACCCATGGGGGTGCAGAATGTTTCGATGATGCCAACTCTGTCTGAAGAAGACACTATGATCGTCCGCAGAATTTTCTATACACCGGACAGAGGAGACATTGTTGTACTCTCCCGCCACGATTTTGAAGACGGCGCCGCCCTAGTGAAACGTGTTATTGCCTTAGAGGGTGATGTGGTAAATATCGATCCGGCGAGCGGACTTGTCTATGTAAACGGTGTAGCATTGCATGAGCCCTATGTCAACGACCTGACACGCCGCATGGGGAGTGTGCCTTTTCCCTTTACAGTCCCTGAGGGACATGTATTTACACTGGGAGATAATCGCAACAACTCCATGGATAGCCGAGATCTGGAGATCGGCGCGGTAGACGAGCGGGAGATTGTCGGTCAAGTTGTTGCGATTATTTTTCCATTTAACCGAGCCCGTCTGTTTCTGCATTAGAGGATTTGTCTATGCGTGAACGATGGTGGATATTGCCCCTCTATTGCCTCTTAGCTGCCCTCCCTTTGGGGGCGGCTTTTTGGGTTTACAGACAGATTCCAGCTTGGATCGAGAGCATACCGGGGGTATACGTCCCTACAGGCCGGGCTTATATTTGGATTTTACCCCTTGTGCATGGGGCGCTTGCGGTTGGGCTTTACGTCTTGACCCGCAAGATGAGCAAGGGTGTACTCGCACGGTTGGAAGAAGCGGGACAGGAGACAGACCTTCCTCGGGTGCTTCCATGGATTCGGCTCTTTTTGCTTCTATGGCTCACGGCGATTTGCCTTGGGGTGATCTATGGACACTATGTACTGGATATCAACACCGCCTTGTCTCTGATTGGCCGCGCATCTGCTGTGATTCCGGGCGTGGGTGTTTCTGCATGGGCGTTGCGTCTGCATGAGGCAACACGAAAAAACGTGTTGGCGCTTCGTTTTGTATATACAGAGAAAAGCTCCCAGATCTGGCTCTCTGTACACAAACTGGGTGCCCGGGTGCTCTATATCACAGGGGTGATTATGGTGGGGACAGGCTTCTTGTTGCAAGGTGTGCGGGCGGTTGGAATTGCGTTTCTGGCATTGCTTTTGGCGCTGTTTTTGCTTTACCTGTATGCAAAACATTTATATGAAAGGGAATTTTATCGCTAAAATATGCAGAAAGCATTTATTTGACTTGACATAATGCATCTGGCGATATAAAATATACTGTGAGATTTTGGCACTTTGCATCAAAAGTGTTATCTATTACCAACAGAAGAAACGGAGGTGTCGGATCACCATGGATTTTCGGACGATTTTAGTCGGAATAGTGGTGGCGGTGGTAACGATCATTCTCGGCTTTGTAGCTGGCATTGCATACAGAAAACGCGTGTCTGAGCGCGAGATTTCCAGTGCGGAAGATGAAGCGAAGCGGATTATGAATGAATCCATCAAAAGCGCAGAAAACAAAAAACGGGAAGCGCTTTTAGAAGCCAAGGAAGAGATTCACAGAAACCGCGTTGAATATGAGCGCGAAGTCAAAGACAGACGAAGTGAACTGTCCAAGCAGACGGAGCGTCTGCAACAGAAGGAAGAAAACCTAGATAAAAAAGCAGAGAACCTAGAACGCAAAGGCGAGACGCTGACAAAGCGGCTTTCAGAGCTTGATGAACAAGCGGAAGAGGTCACACGTCTCAAAGACGATCAGTTAAAGAAGCTTGAGGAAATCTCAAACTACACCGCGACAGAAGCGAAACAGCATCTGATTAGCACCATGGAATCAGAAGTGACACACGAACTAGCGGCAACATTAAAGCACCTAGAGGCCCAGTTTAAAGAAGACGCGGAGGAGAAGGCACGGGAGTATATCACCCAAGCGATCCAGCGTTGTGCGGCTGATCATGTGTCAGAAGCAGCGGTTTCCGTTGTACCCCTTCCCAGTGATGAGATGAAAGGCCGCATCATCGGCAGAGAAGGCCGCAACATTCGGACGATTGAAACTCTGACAGGCGTTGACCTCATCATCGATGATACACCAGAGGCGATTACACTATCCAGCTTTGACCCGGTTCGCCGGGAAGTAGCGCGGATTGCCCTAGAGAAGCTGATTCTAGACGGTAGAATCCACCCGGCGCGGATTGAGGAAACTATCGCAAAAGCCCGCCGGGAAGTAGACGCGACGATCAAGAGCGAGGGTGAGCGGGCGACCTTTGAGACTGGCATCCACGGTCTCCATCCGGAGATTATCAAACTTTTGGGACGTCAGAAGTATAGAACGAGTTACGGACAGAATGTGCTCAATCACTCCATTGAGGTATCCCACCTATCCGGTCTCCTCGCAGCGGAGCTTGGCGCAGATGTCCAGACAGCAAAACGTGCAGGTTTGCTCCATGACTTGGGTAAGAGTATCGACCATGAAGTCGAGGGCAGCCATGTTACGATTGGCGTAGACCTTGCCAAAAAATACAAAGAGAGTCCAGAAGTCATCCACGCGATTGAGGCTCACCACGGTGATGTAGAAGCGAGGACCATCATCGCCTGCATCGTCCAAGCGGCAGATACCATCTCTGCTGCCCGGCCTGGTGCGAGACGTGAGAACATTGAGAACTACATCAAACGTCTGGAAAAACTGGAAGAGCTTACAAACTCCTTTACCGGTGTTGAAAGCTCCTTCGCCATCCAAGCGGGTCGTGAAATCCGCGTTGTGGTGAAGCCGGAGGAAGTCACGGAAGATCAAATGATCCTCTTGGCCCGTGATATCGCACGGAAGATTGAGGGAGAGCTCAAGTATCCCGGACAGATCAAGGTTCATCTCCTCAGAGAGACGAAAGCGATTGAATACGCGAAATAGAAGCAGAAAACTAGAAGCTTGTCGAAGATAGTTCGACAAGCTTCTGTTTTTACCATGTTTCGTATCGGATCATGCTTTCAATTGGCCTTCTGGGAGGGGTCTTACTCGGTCCCTCTGCATAGCCGATCGTGATTAACCCCACAACGTATTGATCGCTGGGGATCCCTAGGATCGGTCTGATCTCCGCCTGCTTAAACCATGCTGTCCAGCAAGTGGATAAACCGAGGCTTTCCGCTTCAAGCAAAATGTGTTCAATGGCAATTGCTGTGTCACGGATGACTTGCTTTAGTTCCGGCAAATCACTGTCCTCATGGAGGGAAAGCTTGACCTCAGTATCTTTGATCCGGCTTTGGATATCGGCAACACATACAAGGAAAACCGGGGCAGCTGTTGTCCAAGTTTGATTGTTGTTTACTCTAGCGAGTTGTTCCTTGGTTTCCTCTGCCTTTACGATAATAAAATTCCAAGGCTGAGTATTGTGCCCCGAAGGCGCCAGCCTAGCGCTTTCGATTAGTTGTCGTATTTTCTCGTCATCGACGGGGGTGTCTTTATATTTTCTGGTACTTGTTCTTGTTCGGATCTCTTGAATCATGCCGCATCTCCTTGCTATAAATTATTTCTGAAATTGTAACATAATGGTAGAACAAAGTCCAGAATTTGGGTATACTGTACCTAAATAGAAAAACCAGCCGGCACATGGAGGTGCAGATGGCGTACTTACTTACATTCCTAGAGGGGATACTCGCTTTTCTGTCCCCCTGTGTTTTACCTCTCTTACCCATCTATGCCGCCTATTTCGCGGCAGGAGAATCAGACGGACGCCGTATGCGGAAGAATGCCTTGGGCTTCTCTCTCGGACTTGTGGTGACATTCGTTTCCATGGGTGCGATTGTAAACCTCATCGGGGCACGGATTCCGGCACGTCCGATAGAGATTGTAGCGGGAAGCCTTCTTCTTCTATTTGGTCTCCACTATGTAGGTCTTTTGCGGATTCCAGCTCTTTCTCGCAATCATGGGAAAGCCCTCTCGGCAGAGCGGCTTCGTTCCCTCAGTTTTCCATGGGCTGTGCTTTTCGGCGCGGTGTTTGCACTCTGCTGGACACCTTGTGTAGGCCCCCTTTTGGGAGCGGCTCTCATGAAAGCGGCTCTCGCGAGCACGGTGATCGAAGGTGCGATTTTACTTTTCCTCTTTGCCTTAGGGCTAGGACTTCCCTTTCTGCTCTCGGCGCTCCTCCTTGATCAACTCAAGGGTGCTTTTGCCGCGATCAAGCGGCATTATGTGACGATTAACCGGATTTGCGGTATACTGCTTATCGCAATGGGTGTACTTATGATACTTGGCATGTTTGGACAGCTCATGCATCGGCTCATTTAAGGGGGAATGTTATGAAACGTCACGGGAAACGAATCCTTACAATCGGTTTGATAGTGGCACTCGTGATTGTCGCTTACATATGGCATGAAAATCAAGATAATCGCCCCTATATTGAGGCGATAGACACAGAGCAAAGCCACTTTGATCTCTTGTTTCATAGATATGGCGGCGTGCGCTTTCGTCAGCAGAGTGAAGGGGTTCGTGTTTATCTTGCTCATTATAATCGAGAAGAACTGGTCTTGCATGAGGCTATAGCAGGCCTCGGATTCGGAGAGGCGCATATGTTGGACGGATATCTTCTTTGGGGTGTGACCACAGAAGGGGGTGTCCCTATGGAGCTTCGGACAAGGCTAAGTGCAGGTGCTGGGATCAGTTCCACTTATTTTGACTTGTCCTACCTAAATTTTGATCTTACAACAGCCGCAACGGCAGGGCAGCCCTTTATAGGTGAACGGGTCGACCAAGATGGGCGGTTTGTTCTGCACCTCTGGCAAAGCGGGGCTTCCATGCGGGCGGATGGTAATGTGTTTCATCCCGAGCAGTTGCAAGGAAGTGCGCATACGGTTATTTTGTATATGGTGTTTGAGTAAGAGAAACCCGGCGGGAGTGATTTCCTGCCGGGTTTTGCTTTTTTTGTGCCCACATTGCGCCTATAATCCATGTCCTTTGTAGGGGCGGCTAGTAGCCGCTCGCGGGCGATTGATAATCGCCCCTACAGTGCTTTCAATATAGCAACGATCTCTTCAAACTGTGCTGAACGGGAGGCTTTGACCAGAACTTGGTCGTTCTCTTTCAGAATGCCGGGCAGTTCTGCGAGTGCCTCTGCTTTCTGAGTGAAGTAGAGCGCTTCAAGTTTTGGATCCGCTTCTTTTGCACTCTCGTAGGTGCACCGGCTCAGATCACCGATGGTGACAAGGAGGTCAATCCCGCAGGCTATAGCATGTCTGCCCATATCTTGGTGGAGGGTCTCTGCATTTGCGCCCAGTTCTTTCATATCACCCAAGATGGCAACCCGCCGCCCGGGGAGATCTGTGAGGGATGTGATAGATGCTTTGACAGAGCTTGGATTTGCGTTGTAGCAATCGTCTATGATGGTGAGGAAATCAGTCTGGATTACATTCGCCCGTCCCTGCGCGGTGTGGAAAGAGGTAATACCGCGCCTGATCTCCTCCTGCGTCATACCAAGTTTCTCACCCACTGCGGCAGAGGCCAGTGCTGCATAAACAAAGGGTGTCCCAAAGGCCGGGATATCTACCTCCATTGACTGATCCGCCCAAGAGAACGTGCAAGTCGTACCGGATTCGCCGTGGCTTACGATGTTTCCGCCACGGTAATCGTTGGTGTCATCCAAGCCATAGAGCAAGCGAGTGACGCCTGTCTTGCCGGGGGAGATATCTGTTACCTGACAATTGCGCAGCATGTCATCGTCCCCGTTTAGGAGGGCGAGGCCATTTTGGGTGAGACCGTGGAAGATTTCCGTTTTTGCCTTGTATACACCGGCGCGATCTCCCAGATTATCCAGATGGGCATAGCCGATGATGGTGATAATTGCAATATCCGGTCGCACCATGTCCGTGAGGCGGGTCATCTCGCCAAAGTCAGAGATTCCCATTTCGATCACGGCGACTTCATGCTCCGGACGGAGGGCGAGGAGAGTCATAGGTACACCCAGCTCGTTGTTCAGATTCCCCTCTGTCTTATGGACACAGAACTTGGCGGAGAGAGTAGCTGCAAGCATTTCCTTCGTACTGGTTTTCCCCACACTGCCGGTGATGCCGATGAAGGGAATGTCAAAGAGTTGTCTGTAATATCCCGCCAAAGCTTTGACGGCCTCTAGGGTAGAGTCTACTAAAATCTGTGCGCCGGGCGCATCTGGAATCTCGCGCTCCACAAGGCAGCAGACCGCACCGCGTTCCAGAACATCCGGTACGAAATCATGTCCGTCCGCTCGCGCACCTGCAATGGCGACGAAAAGCGCGCCTGTCACATCAAGCCGACTATCCATGACAACTTTTTCGATGACAGTATCCACTGCACCGCCGATCAGTTTTCCGCCCATGGCCTCAGCGGCCTCTTTCAGGATGATTTGTTTCATATTACTCATTGATATTTCTCCATTGATACCGCAATGATACGCTCACATAGATCCTCGAAAGGAAGCCCCGCCGCGACCCCTTCTTGGGGGAGTAAACTCGTGGGCGTCATGCCGGGAAGGGTGTTAGACTCTAGACAATATAGCTCGCCCTCGTCCGTCAGGATAAAGTCTGTGCGAGAATAGACCTCTAGGCGTAGTGTCTGATGTGCCAGCAGTGCAGTCTCTTGCAGACGGATTGTGTCTGCTGGGGTGAGTTCCGCCGGGCAAACTTCGTCTGCCAGTCCCTTTTGATACTTATTCTCATAGTTGTAAAACCCGCTCTTCGGGCAGATTTCAATTACTGGGAGAGCTTGATCGCCCAGCACGCCTACAGAAAATTCTCGTCCGGAGATAAAAGCCTCAATCAAGGCTTCCGATTCCCATTGAAACACCTCAAGGAGGGCGTCTGCCAAGTCATCAGGTTTCTCCACGATGGTGGTCGCGACGCTAGACCCGCCGCTGCATGGCTTTACCACACAAGGGTAGACTTCCCATGTGACTGCCTCATGTTCACCCACAACTTTGCCGGGCGGGATTTGGATGCCCGCGCTTTGAAATAAGGTTCGGCTAATCCCCTTATGCATGGCAAGGGCGCTCCCGAGAGAGCCTGTACCTGTATAGCGGATGCCTTCTAGATCAAAGATTGCCTGAAGCTTGCCATTTTCTCCATCTTCACCATGGAGCGCCAGAAAGACGATATCAGCGGCGCGGCAGAGCTCATATACATGAGGGCCAATGTCTCGATCATCCCTACCGGGCCGAGATGCACGGATCGCTGTCAGATTAGGTGCTTTGGTGGAAAGGGTGTCTGGTACGGCATCCAGATTGTTATCAAAAGTCTCTAGTGGATTGTCATAGGGTTTGGTATAACCAAAAAACAAATCCATTAGCAAAACACGGTGACCGCGATTGATTAAACCGGCGGCAATCTGCCGCCCGGAGCGGATGGAAACATCCCGTTCGGGATATAAACCGCCACATAAGACTACAATGTTCATATGATATGTGCTCCTTCTCGTACACTCCAGCATATCCGCGGGAGGGGGAAATGGTTCAAATTCTTTTGTATTTTATCATAAACCAACTATGGGTTCAAGATGCAGAGGCATGTCCTTAGGCTCCTTTTCAAAAGGAGCTGTCTGCGAAGCGGGCTGAGGATTGCCCTTTGGCAGCTTTCTGCAAATTTGAATCCGACCTTAGGCTTCGCCTGCCACCTCCTTTGGAAAAGGAGGCTTTTTAAGGGCGGAGTGCCTATGAGATTCCATCACGTCTGTTAAAAATTTCAAAAACCATCTTGACACGATACATCGCGTTGTGATATATTGGCGTCGTGATACATCACAGTACGATATATCACGGTGAGAGGGATGGTGAACTGTGAAAGATGATAAGCTGATTCAGTCCTATATCCCCATGTCGGAGACGGCCTATTATATTCTGCTGTCGCTTTTGTTTGAGGAGCGGCATGGGTATGCCATCATGCAACATGTGGAAGCGCTTACAAAGGGTCGGGTTCGTCTCGGTGCGGGGACTTTGTATGGCACCCTGTCCAAGATGGAAAAAGGCGGCCTCATCGAAGTTGCGGCAGAGGCGGAGAAGCGGAAGATTTACCGGATTACACCCTTCGGCAAAGACGTCTTGCTGACGGAAATCAGCCGCATTCGCGAACTCTATCACAGCAGTGAGGGGGTGGCGATTGAGTGAGTGTGACGAAGAAAAAATTTCGTGCCTATGCGGTGCTTGTGTTTCCGGATTCAGAGCGGGAAGAGCCGTTTCTAAATGAGATGAGTCAAAAGGGCTGGCACTTGATCAAGACAAACTTCTTTTATTACTCCTTTCAAAAAGGTGAGCCTTTGGACTATCAGTATCGCATGGAGTTTATAGGCAAGAAGCAGGAGCGTGAGGCGTATATACAACTCCTACAAGATGTAGGTTGGGAGATTGTGGATACCCGCCGGGACGAACTTGGTACGTGGGTATATTGCAGAAAACTTCGCTCAAATGAGGATACACTGGAGCTTTATACAGACCAAGAGAGCAAGCTTGAGCTGATCCGCCGTATTAGAAGAGCATATTGGCGGATGATAGGGATTGCTCTGGTTGTGTGTAGTGTTTTCATCACGCTTCTATTTGTAGATTGGATTCCCGCGCTGATCGGCGGGCTGATTGGCGGTGCGATCGGGGGACTTATGGGCGACATTGTGCTTTTTCGAAAGCTGAAACAGCGGATTAAAAACGATGCGAACACACTTTAAAAAGGAGAAAACAGAAGTATGAGACTAGTTGTTGACAAATTCAACAAATCCTTCGGCGAGAAACATGTGCTGAAAGATTTAAGCTTCACCGCCAAAAGCGGCGTTGCAATGGGACTCCTAGGCCGAAATGGCTCAGGGAAGACCACTACGATTCGTTCCATCATGGGGATTTTCCCCGTAGACAGCGGTACATCCACCATAGACGGTACACCGACCCAGACGATGAAGAAGAAAATTGGTTATCTGCCAGAGGAGAGAGGGCTATACCCGAAGCGAGTGATCGCTGAACAGATGGCATACATTGGGGAACTCCGGGGTCTATCCGCGAAAATGGCGAAGGAGCGGTCAAAGAGCCTCCTTGAGCGGCTGGAGGCCATGGAATATTATGACAAAAAGCTGGATACCTTATCGAAAGGGAATCAACGAAAGATCCAGCTTGCCATCACCCTGCTCACAAATCCGGATATTGTGATCTTGGATGAACCCTTTTCCGGCCTTGACCCGGTGAACTCCCAGATCCTAAAACGGGTTGTGGGTGAGCTTGTGGAAGAGGGGAAACTTGTCCTCTTCTCCAGCCATGAGATGAGCTATGTGGAAGAGTTTTGTGATGATATTTGCATCATCGACCAGGGAAAAATCGTCCTCAGCGGAAGCATTAAGGAAATTAAGCGTACCTATCCCCGCTATCAGATCCACATCACACCGGAAGTGGCGGGGGCGCAGGCGCTTTGTCAGCAGCTTACACAGATGAGCAGTGTGGCGCCTCTTGCGGCAAGCATTGAGCCCCAAGGGCATGGCGCGCTTGTGACACTGAAAAGGGAGAGCGACAAAGCCGCCTTATTTCAGGCGCTCACAGAGAGCCGCATTCCCCTTGACGCCCTCTCTGTGGTGGAGCCGAGCCTTGAGGATATCTTCGTAGAGAAAGTGGGGACTGAGAAATGAGAAGCTTTCTAAAGGTACTGAAATTTGAATATACCGGCATGGTAAAGCCGAAGAGCTTTAAAATCACCACCATCGTTTTTGCGATTCTGCTTCTCGCGGCAGCTTGTTTGCCTATGATTATGGGCTTCTTCAGAGGCGGCGGAGATGATGCATATGCGGATTATATAGACGGCGGACAACCGGCGGCCTTTTATGATGCGACTGGCATCTATACAGAAGATGTGCTTATGGCTTTCGCACCGGAACATACGTGGGTGCGATTTAGCAGCAGAGAAGCCTTAAGTGCAGCCGTCGAGGCGGAAGAGTTTGATTTTGGTATCTATTTCACCAATGAAGGTCTCACGCTCTATATGCAAGGCAGTGATGCCCTCTTTGGTGCGCACCCCGGGCGTTATTGGGAGATGGTGCGCTCTATTATGCAGGCAAACCAATTGGAGGCAGCAGGTCTTGACATGGGAGAGATCGGCGCAGTTCTTGGGATAGAGCCCGAGATGGAAGTCATCACCCTTGGCAGAGATGCTAGTCAGGGGTATTGGGTCACTTTGGTACTCAGCCTCTTACTCTTTATGTGCATCCAGATGTATCTTGCCTTTGTTGTCCACTCTGTGTCCACAGAGAAAACCAGTAAGGCGATTGAATTACTCACTATTTCTGCAAGTCCCTATGCACTGATGTTCGGCAAAGTAATCGGTGCGGGACTTGTGGGGCTGACACAGATTGTGATTGCACTGGTACCTGCCATCGTCGCCATGCATCTCAATATTGACGCATGGATGGAATTCTCTCCTATGGTTGCGATGATTCTGGAACTGGTTCTCAGCTCGCACATCCTGCCTCTTGCATTGCTGATCTTCGTCCTCGGATTCTTCACCTTCTCCTTCTTAGCTGCGGCCTTTGCCTCTACCGCAAGCCGTGCAGAGGATGTGAGTTCTACGCAGACATTGATCTCTTTGCTTCTTGTGATCGCCTACTATGTGTCATTCTCTGGGATATTTGCGCCGGGGGCGATGCATATCCGGATCCTGACGTTTGTCCCATTCTTCTCGCCCTTGGTACTCCTGACCCGGATCGGGATGGAGTATGTGCCGATGTGGGAACTGCTCACGAGCCTCGGCTTGAGCTTGATCTATATGCTCCTCTTGGGCTTCTTGAGTGCGAAGATCTATCGCGTTGGCGTTATGATGACAGGCAACAAGCCAAGCCTTAAGCGGATTTTCAAGATGCTTCGGCAGGCCTAGGGAAGGGTTTAGCGAGGAAGGGCTGACACAAGAGATGTCAGCCCTTTTTTTGTTAGATCTAGCTTTTGAAGAGGTCAGCAAATAGTTTGTTAATGTCCGTCTTGTTTTTGGCTTGTTCGTTCAAATCTGTCAGGAGCATGTCTGTGCTGTCTGTGAGAGAATTGCCTATGATCATTGTGAGTTTTTCGAATATGCTTTCCAGTATTTCCATGTGCTTGTACAAGTGAATGTACATGTCCTTATAGGGTTCTTGCATACGGTTACCATCCTTTCTATCAGTTTTGCTGGAGTGAGACCCCACCGCGAACCGATATGAAAAACACACAGCATTTGTTTTGCAAGTCCAAAGCCTCCTTTCTCAAAGGAGGTGGCAGGCGAAGCCTAAGGTCGGATTCAATCTCGCAGAAAGCCTACAAAAAAACAATAAGGGCATGAAGGGCAATCCTCAGTCCGCTTCGCGGACAGCTCCTTTACAAAAGGAGCCTAGGTCAAGGGCGAACAAAAAAGCGCACCACATGTTTTCACATGTGATGCTTTTGCTGTTAAGGAACTTGGAGCAAGAGTTTCATCTTTCCAACAACTGCCATGATCGTGGCCAATAGAATCCCACATAGCACTGCGGCTGCAAATTCAGAAAGCGATAGCAGAAATAGCGTAATCGCTGCAATTGTAGTAATTGCAAGGTTTCGTAGCAAGCGACGACCATAGATCTTTTTTAGAAAGATATGCACATGAGAAAACCGCATCATAGGAACCTATTATGGTTTGCGTCTGATTTCCGTTGCAATACCAATGATCTGAACAGGCAAGCGTTCAATGTCATCATTACTATAAAATATTGGTTCAAAATTTGTATTGAGCGGCTGCAACACGATGCCGGTCAATTGCCTAATCACCTTTTTGAAAGTTGCATCATTTCCATTTACAACAACGGCACACTCTGCGCCGCTATCACAGTCTGGTGATTGCCGGAAAATAACGATGTCATTTTCCAGATACTTCGGAAACATACTATTGCCTTCCACTCTGAGTGCAAAATACTTTTTATCACCTCGTGCCCACGCGGCAGGAATTTCTTCGTAGTCGTTGATTTCCTCAATTGCCTCTATAGGGATTCCGGCAGGTATACGACCCAGTACAGGGATTCGTATGCCGCTCTGTACTTGTTGAGTAGGGGAGACAGCGGCCTCTATGACTGACCACCCCATAAGCTGAGAAGGAGAAAGTCCTAGGATTTCTGATAGCGGTTTTAAGATGTCACTTGGGATTTTTTCAATGTCTCCATTTTCATACCGAAAGATAGTCGCACGGGAGACACCCAATCTTTCTGCTAGATAATCCGCACTGAGTCCCAGTTCTTTTCTGCGGTTCTTCATAATTTTTCCAGTCATAGCGTGATCCTCCTTGAGGCGTGGTATGCACAGTATAACAGGGTAGTCTCAATTTTGCAATAAAAAATTCTCGTTTTTGCGACTTTTCTGTTGACAAGAGGAAAAATGTCTTGTATAATCAAACAAAAGTCGCATTAACGAAACTGTTGAAGCGGATGTTTGGGATAAAGCAAAATTTTTTAAACAATTAGTCGCAAAAACGATACTTTTGTTTGAGATGAAAAAGTAAATACGACAGAGAATCTTGGAGGTACAGAGGTGTTTCAGAATGAAAATAGCTACACTCTGCGGATTGATGTGATGGAGGGGGGGTTCCGCTATTTCGTGTTGTTTAGAGACAAAAATAGTGGTATACGGTGTGAAGTCGAGGTGTCCCATTCCATTTACTTAGAGTTTCAACGATCTGCAAGAGAAGAGCACAGCCAAGCGCGCCGAGACAGGCGGCACATAGAGCAGTCTGAACTGACTGACCAATCTCTCTATGACCGGGCGATGTATAAACCAAAGAGCGTGGAGGACACAGTCTTAGACAATTTACAAGCTGAACGATTGGCACAAGTGATTGCGGAACTGCCTGAGACCATGAGGCGCAGAATTTCTCTCTATCACAATTTAGGTTTAACCTATGAGCAAATCGCAGAGAGGGAGGGTTGTAAACGGCAACCGGTTATGCGCTCCATTGCAAGAGGCGAAGAAAAAATACGAAACAAATTTCAAAAAGAGGGGTACGTTTTTGGCTCTAAGTGTCCAAACATATGAGGGGGTAATTCCTCCCTCTCAGAAAAAGGAAACAGAAAGGGGACACATCTTGGCAGATCACTGTCCCCTTCCTGCACATGTGCGGTAGGCTCACCGCGCACCGCGGTAGTTTATATATAGACCTGTCGTTTGCCGGATTGTTAGACATTAAACAACAATCCGGAATTATCCTCACCCTTTGGCCTATCCATCGCTAGTCGCGGAAGCGGAGCAGTTTTGCTAGGTATCAAAGCGCAGTACATAGCGATGGATAGGCCGTATAAAAATGGAGGTATCGTCATGACGATAACAGAAGCATTACACAACTATTTCCGCCAATGCCGGCTGCTTGATTGGGCTTTTCACGTAGAAGAAAGCCCGGAAGAGCCCATTGTCAAACGCTATACCGGCGGAGACGCTACATGGCAGAAGATTTTCACGCTAACTAGCGTAGATCGGTTCCGAGAAGGGCAACTCCCCTCAGAACAGTTTCAAGACTGGTTAGAAGCGCAGAATAGGCGCAAATATTTTCCAGAGTTGCCAGAGGGCAAAAAAGCATTACGGTTAGAATGCCTGCAAGCAGGCTATCTATACACCACAGCGGACGAGCCTAGCCGCTATCAAATTCAAATCAGGCTAACTTATTATACAGGAGGAACAAAAGAATGAAACTAGCAGAACTCATGACAGGCAAAAACGTTGACCCGAATTTCAAGGGTCAAACCACCGCAGACGACATGGTGCTTGCGGTGAATCTTGGCGGTGCTGCTGCCGGGAACTATGGCGACTATGTTGTCGCTCAAGTGCAGATCAATGAACACAGCGGTTCATTGGAGGCACAAACCGTGGAGACACAGTACATCCGTGCTGGTGAGGTTACCACGAAGACCGGCACGACCCGCATGATTACCGTTAGCGGTGACCGCTATGTGGGTGACGAGTTCCAAGATCTGCTTCTGTCCCATGATCTGAAATTCGGTACTGGCTCTGCTGTTGTGCGGGACTATGTGTACTTCAGCATCCTCAACGGTGTTGGTGAGCACGGTGTGGCTACCATCGTTGTTGAAGACGATGCAGCCGGTGCCGCTGGTGAGGCGCTCACATTCAACGCGTCTCTGACTTCTACACAAACCCCTACCGAATACGCATTTAGCGCGTAAGAACACGATAGACCCCGCTGCTACTTTGGTAGCGGGGTCTATGACCTAACTGCACTAGGAGGTATGCTTATGGCACTAAACATTAACGGCATAGAGCTGGATTTTGATTTCACTAACCCGGAAGATCTGATGCGTTATCGAACTGCTATGGAGCGGATGCAAGGGGTTGACATCGAAAGTCTGAGCGACAGCAGAGCGGCTCTAAATGATGCTGATTCATTCACTGCTTATGTAACAGCACTCAAAGACATGTTGCGAAACTTCTCCGCCTTTTTGGATGAAGCGTTTGGGGAAGGCACATCTGGCAAGCTCATAGGGGACAAGCCCAGTCTTAAAAAAGTCATGGAAATTCAAGATGCCATCAATGTGGGTGCTGAGGCGCAGAACAAAGCGCTTGAGGCGCATTATGCCAAATATGCGCCCAATAGAGCCGGCCGGAGTGAAGGACAATGACCACGCTCATCAACGGTGGCCTGCCCTATGAAATTGACGGCGTAGCAATCTCCCCGGATTTTCGGAATATGCTTCGGGTGGAGGCGATCTCTGCGGATTTAGAGCTAAACCAGACACAGAAGTTTGCGCTGATGCTGAATCAACTTTTTCCGGAATTGCCGGAGGATTATACTTGGGCATTTGAGAAGCTGATTTGGTTTCTCAATCGAGGGAATATGCCTAGTGAGGACGATGCGTCACAGGCGAAAAAAGCGAAAAAGGGCTATGACTTCACGCAAGATGCCAGCCTTATCTTTTCTGCATTTTTTGCGGTCTATGGTATTGATCTTGCCAGCGTTTCCTTTTTGCACTGGTGGTCGTTTCTTGCCATGTTTGAGGGCTTGCCCGAGGACACGCTGATGAAAAAGGTGATGTATTGGCGGACTTGTGATACATCCAAGCTTTCTAAAGAAGAGAAGAAACACATCTTGGAAATGCGCAAGCATTTTGCAATCAAACAGCCGGAGACAAAGCGCAAGAGTATAGAACAGATTCAGCAAGATACCCACGATTATTACAACCGCCGGATCGCTCTGGCGCGGGAGAAACAAGAAAAAGCGGCAAAATAGCTGCGACTGATTTTTGATAATAAGGAGAAAAAATAATGACTTTAACAATTAACAAAAAGGAGTACACACTCCGCTTCGGTCTAGATTTTGTCGCATATCTGGACAAGAAATACTACATCACCGAGAGCGGTTTCCAGCTTGGGCAAGGTTTGACCTATGTTGTGGCACAAATCGAGCTTGGAAACCCGCTGATCCTGCTGGATTTGATTGCGGCGGGGACTGTTGGGGGGACGAAGCCTAGGGTGGAAGATGTGAAGAATTACATTGAAACTGAGGCAGATATTGAAGCACTGATGGCCGAATTTGTCTCAGCTTTGCAGGCTTCGCCGACGACCGGTTATACCATGAAAAAGTTGGCCTTGTTTGGTGCTGAGGCGAAGTAGTAAACCATTTATCATTTTGTGTGCGAGGGTTGATTGACAGAGACAACGAGGGCGCGGGAGCGAAGGGCTGGCTTGGGGGTCAGTGTGTAGCACACAAATAAAAGCGACTCTTTTCAGAGCCGCTTTGGAAGGCTATTTTGATAGACGACTACGGCCAAGTTCTGCCCATTTTGCTAACTCAGCGTTAGTGGCGTCAATTTCAATCCGTTGCGCTTGTGTTTGCACATTCAGCTCTGCAATCTGTGCCTCCACTTCTTGAATTTTGATGTCCAGCTCTTCTAGCTCGGGCTGTAGCTCATCACGTTTCTTGTCTCGAAAGGTTCCAATGATTTGGGTTTGGCGCTTAATCATCTTTATGCTTTCGTCTGTGAGTGCAATATCTGAATCTAATAGTGCTGTATTATTATCAAGGAGTTCCGTAGCGCGATTTGTCAACTGCGTGATCGTACCCATTTCTTCTTCAGAGAAAACATTTTGAGTAGCAAGGTTGTTTATTGACCGTTGCGCTTTTCTTGAAATTTTATTTTTTTCAATTATTTTCTGACATTGTTGCGCTTGCTCGAGATTGCGCTGAACACGCTCGTCATTCTTTCGGATTTGCTCGTCATTCTTTCGGATCTGGTCTTCGCTCTTTTGCTTTATTTTTTCAAAATGCTCCGGGTCTTTCCGTCCTTTTGATAAGTTGACGAATACCCAAATGACAGAATAGATGACAACAGCCAAAACAACGAGTCCAACAATTCCAAGAATAATCCAAAGCATCAACATAACACACCCCTATCAAAAATTAAGTACGGGTTCTTCAGAAAAGGAGGTGATATAAACCTTCTTATTGCTTTCAATATATCATGGTATAGCTAGAAAAACAAGGAGGTAAATGACCAATGAAGCAATCAATTTCTATATCCCTCGATATGCCAGACCATCTTGCCCGAACATTGGATAATATCCAGCAGAAGTTAAATTCAATTACACAAGCGACAGGTGCTGCCTCACAGGCGTTGAGCAACGTAGCGAACCACGTTGCTCCATTTGACACCCTAGCTAATGCAATCAAACATCTGAATGATAAAACGATCCAGAATGCAGCAAAAACAGCTATCAAAAAGGCAAAAAAAATTACAGCTGCAGCTGCGACAAATGCACAATCCGTATCAATAAGCCTAAACACCACAGCACAAGAGCTAAATGCCAAATCGGCAGCCAAGCTGAGTTCCGCACAGATTGCACTTGCTGCCGGTTCTAAGAAAGCCGCTGCTGGCTTTGTGGCAAAGGCGGCGGCACTCAAAGTTGCTTCCGTAGCAATCAAAGCCGCCTCTGTAGCAAAAGCAGCATTCAACGCAGTCATGATGATGAACCCATTCATCGCTGTAGCTGCTGGTGCTATCGCATTCGGCACAGCTATCGCCGGAGTAATTAGCTGGCTTACTCGTAGCCGCGAGGCCACTACAGAAGCTGGAAAATCCATCTCAGATTTGGCTGAATACTACGGTCGTTCCACGGAACAGATCGAGGCGGATATGGAACGGATGGGAACAACCTGTCTGGATGTGTGGGAAGCACAGGAGCAAGGCATTCGCGCCCTTGCTGAGGAGATTGGTGTGTCCACCGATGAAATCCGTGACAGGATGGAGCAGATGGGTATCACCTGTATCGAAGTATTCACGGCACAGGAAGAGAGCCTCCAAAGCCTTTCGGACAAATGGGGTATCTGCTCCGATCAAATCCGCGAGGAAATCGCCGGATTGGTAGAAGAACTTGGTTGCCATGAAGCAGCGATGGCGACTTGGGAAGCCCAGCAATACGAAATGTTGCAGGGCATTGCTGAAGAATGGAACATGTGTACCAGCGAAATTCTGGCGCAAATGCAAGAACAGGGCATCAGTGCCGAGCAATGGGCAAGCCAGATGGGGCAGGCTTGGGATAGTTTTCAGGCGGATCAACGTATCATCGCTGTAGACTGGAGACCAATAATAAAAGCGACCCTTTTTAGAGCCGCTTGAAAGTTTACTGGGAAACTTGTGCTACTATGTAATCGTGTGCTTTTTGAGCGATATTTAAATCGTGATCGGAAAAACAGATGGAATAGTTCGGCATTCCTGATATGCCACCTGTACCAAAAAAAGTCCGAGAAGTAGCACCACCAGCGATAAATAGTTGTAGGAAATGCAGATTGAACTGCTTATCAATCTTTACTCCAGACAGTTGAGAAATAGGTACAGTTTTCCTGCTTTGTTGGATTTCGTTAATAATAATTACCTTGTCTCCAATAATCCATTCTTCAGACTTTGAAACCGCATTGCTTTTTTTGTTTGGATTATAGCCGTCAGAACGCAAAAATATTTGACCTGTACTCTCATTGATATATGACTTAAATCTTTCTGGTTTTTTAAATTTCTCTGGATGTTTTTTTCTATATCTGATCTGCGCAATAAAGAGTACAAGGCTAAGGAGGACAACGATGAAGCAAATAATTGCTATTACTAGTGCCATAATTTCATTCCTTTCGTAGCGAAAATGTCCATATCACATTAACACGAATATCGAAAAAAATCAAGGAAGAACCATGAGATTCCTTGCACTAAAAGGAGGAAAATTGTATGTTGGGAAGAGATTCGTTAACAACAGATGTTCAATTACAAAGTGCAGAATTGCAAAGAGTGGCGGAGGCTCTAGATCGCGTTGCTATATCGAACCAAAAAGTTTCTCAAACAACCAGTGCCCTAAAAAAAGTTTATAAAGCCGCAGCTATCGTTAAAGCGGCGTATACAGCGGCAACTGTGCTACTTGGAAAATCAAAAATTGCAGTGGTTGAAAAAGCTGGATTATTAAAAGTAGCTTTGACGGCATTTACAGGTGCGACTGCCGCAGCTACAGCAATTCAAAAAGGATTTACCAAAGCAAACGCTAGTGCAAAAACAGCAGCAACACTACTTGCTGCTAAACAATTAACAGTAGCTGAAGCAGCTACTGTTCTGAAGGGCAGAGAAGTCGCCCTAATGATGACAAGAAAAGGTTTGGCTATAAAGACAAAACTTGCTACCGCTGCCCAATGGCTATGGAACGCAGCCATGAAAGCAAACCCAGTCGGTGCAGTTATTACTGGTGTTGTTGCTTTAGGTGCCGCTATTGGTGGGTTAATTGGCTGGCTCACTCGCAGCCGCGAGGCCACTACAGAAGCTGGAAAATCCATCTCAGACTTGGCCGAATACTATGGTCGTTCCACGGAACAGATCGAGGCGGATATGGAACGGATGGGCACAACCTGTCTGGATGTGTGGGAAGCACAGGAACAAGGCATTCGCGCGCTGGCCGAGGAGATTGGTGTGTCCACCGATGAAATCCGAGACAGAATGGAGCAGATGGGCATCACCTGTATCGAAGTATTCGCGGCACAGGAAGAGAGCCTCCAGAGCCTTTCGGACAAGTGGGGCATCTGCTCCGATCAAATCCGCGAGGAAATCGCCGGATTGGTAGAAGAACTCGGTTGCCGTGAAGCAGCGATGGCGACTTGGGAAGCCCAGCAATACGAGATGCTACAGGGCATCGCTGAAGAATGGAACATGTGTACCAGTGAGATTCTGGCGCAAATGCAAGAACAGGGCATCAGTGCCGAGCAATGGGCAAGCCAGATGGGGCAGGCTTGGGATAGTTTTCAGGCTGATGTTGCGCGCAACGTGGATGATATTGTAAACGGATTCAGAAGAATTCCGGAAGAGATGCTGCACAAAGTAAAAGCGACCCTTTGCAGAGTCGCTGAAATGCTGCGTTTCTCACGCCCAATAGTTTGTAGTTAAGTAGCCTCACTAATGCGATCACAAATTGCTTGAGCAATAAATAAATCATGCTTAAGAAAGATTATCCCACCCTGAGAGACGATTTCTGTTTTAGATAAAGTTAGCTCCCCAACGGCATAAGGAACTAAGCTAGGAGACAGTATTTTTAAGATACCACCGTTTGACATCTCTCTGAGTTCCATAGAGCTAATTTTATGGAAAGGAACAACTCTATTGCTCTCTCTATCAATTATTGTGATAGAGTCCTGAGATGCAATCCACACACTTCCATCTGGATTAGGATAAGTAGCAGAGCACAAGATGATTTGACCGTTAGAGCTATCTAGTCTAGTTTGATAATCCCCATTAAACTGAGGATTACTAACTTTTTCATATGCTTTGCTAATTCGTTTTCCAAAAACTTTTCCGATCAACCAAAGTAAAAAGAATGCACCAATGAGACACAAAAGAATTACAAAAAAATCTCCAAAAAAATATAAAATTTCGTCAAACATAAAGAATCCTTTCTTGACTTTGTCGTTTCTTTGCTATTAGACGTTAAACAAAAGCATACATTTTCGGAATAGGAGGTAACTAGACTATTATGAACGAAAAACACACCATAGACATTGAATTAAGGCTTCCAGACAATATCAACGCAATGCTGTCAGGCATTATTAGCCAGCTTGAAATATTGACGAATTCAAGTAATAGTGCAATGGATTCATTTAGGAACTTTGGAACTGTTGTTACAACGCTAAATAATGTGAATACAGCTGCTGGGCTTCTTGCCGAATCAGGCGAAAAAGCAAGCTTTGTGGTCGATGCACTAGCGGGAGGTGCTGGAAACCTTGCAGAAGCGACTCAGATGTTAGGAGTGAAATCAGGTATTCTTGCGGCAGCAAAAGGAATTTTGACCAATAAAATTACACTTACAACTGCTAAAACATGGCTGCTTACAGCCGCTAAAACAGCGCTAGGTCTTGCCTTGAAAGCACTTCCTTTTGTAGCCATCGCAGCTGGAATAGCAACGGCTGTTACTGCAATCACGGGATGGATTAGACGTAGTCGCGAAGCAAGAGAAGCAGCTGCTGCTGAAGAAAAAGCACTGAACCAACTCTCTGATCAATGGGGTATGTCTGTCGATGAGATCCGCGCTGAGATGGAAAAACACGGACTATCCGTTGAGGAATGGGCAGAGCAAAGGCAACTAATACAAGATGTCGCGGATCAATGGAATGTCTGCGCCACGGAAATTAAAAGTGCCCTTGAGGAAATGACCTTAGATGAATGGGTCGCACAGCAAGAAGAGCAACTTGGCAAGCTTTCTGACAAGTGGGGCGTTTCCACAGATTATATCATGGCTGCCCTTGAAGAACAAGGGATTTCCATGGAACAATGGGAAGCCCAGCAATACGAGATGCTACAGGGCATTGCCGAAGAATGGGGCATGTGTACCAGCGAAATTCTGGCGCAGATGCAAGAACAAGGCATCAGTGCCGAGCAATGGGCAAGCCAGATGGGACAGGCTTGGGATAGCTTCCAAGCAGATGTTGCCCGCAATGTGGATGGCATTGTAAATGGATTCAGAAGAATCCCCGAAGAATATGGACAAAGCGCGGAAGACCTACGGCAGATCATGGAAGATAATATTGCAACGACTCAAGCTTGGCGAGACAACATGAGCCAGATTGCTTCGGAAGTTAGTCCGCAGATGCTTGCATGGCTTGAATCCAAAGGGCCGGAGTTCAATAGTGTTGTTGAAGAGATGTTAAACTGCGATGCCGAGCTTGCCGCTTGGAAAGATACCTTTGACCGTGCGACCGAACTGGGTATGGCACAGGCATTGGATAATATTGATGACCCGGCAATCAGAGACGCTATCGTGAGTAGATTGGACGAAGCCGGACAAGCCGCTGCAGATAGCACAGCCTTGGAAGATGGACACAGGACAGCGATTGAGCGTGCAAATGAGAATGGCTCTGCCCTTGCCCGCGAGGGTGGCGTAGCGATTGGTAACGCCGCTATTGACGGTGCAACAAGTGCGGATTATTCGCAGATCCCACAAGCCATCACTTCCGCTATTAGCGGCGGACTGGGCGCGGCAGTTGCCGCAGCGGGTTCTATCGCCGCTGGTGTGCAGCAAAGGTTTGAGGAAATGCGCCAGCAGTGTGACACCATCGCACGGAACATGATGACCCAAATGAACACTGCCATCACATCTGAGACCTCGGCCATCCACTCGGCAGTGGAAACGGTGAAAACTGGTGTGGTGAACATCATCACCCCTCTGCCGGCAGAAGCCAGAACCATTACCCAAGACACGATGACGGGAATGACCCAAACTATTTCTTCCCAACGCGGCAGTGTTGAAGGGGCGTTCCGCCCCTTGCAAAGCAGTCTGCCCAGTATTATGACATCAGCAATGAACGGTGCGTTTCAATCCCTCGATGCAGGTGGCCGCCGCTTGATCGACAGGGCGAGAGCCATAGCCGACGCCGTAGCCAGAGAGATGGCCAGAGCACTCCGGGTAAACTCCCCATCCCGCGTCATGATCGACCTCTTCGGCAATGTGATGGACGGCATCTATGTGGGTATGGATCGGGGCGAAGATTCGGTGCTCAAAAAGGCGGAAGCCATTGCAGATAACCTGAAAGATGCACTGACCATTAAGCCGGACTTCATCGACAACATGGTCTGCAAAATGCAAGCTATTGTGGACGCAGGTGTCATCTCTCCGAGAGCGGCATTTGACGCAGTGGGGTCAGGCAGAACAATCACAAACACGACCCACAATTCGCCCCGGATCGAACTCGCCGTGAACTACTATGGCGGCGGGAATGCAGCGGAGGACACCCGTGCAATCAGTAAGCGTTTGGCACAAGAAACCGCAAAGGCACTTCGAGGTCGTGGGATTGCGGCGGTGTATTAAGGAGGTGAAAAGAGATGATCCACATTCCAGCAGATAGTTTTAGTTTCAACGGTATGAACTCCCTAGAAACTTGGGGCATCAAAGTAGTGGCCTACGATGTATTTAGTCCGAACAAAAGGGAGCGCAACCAAACGATCCCCTTCCGCCATGGGCGCTTTGACTATGGCAAGAAGTATTTCGATGAGCGTATTGTAACCCTTCGATGTGCAACAGAAGCAAAAGAACTCACAAAAGCCGAGATGCGTGAAGTCATCCTGTGGCTTACCCAGCGCGGGCGTTTGACGTTATGGGACGAGCCGGACAAGCATTATGTAGGCGAGCTTGAAGAAAGCGCAGATGTAGATGTCTTACCCCAAGAGGTGAAGCGAGAGTTTTTGCTCCCCTTCCGCTGTGAACCTTTTGCGTATGGGGAACAAAATACCCTGCCGATTGAGACAGGAATGAACCGCATCGACTACCAGGGGACAGCGGAAACGCCTACCCTGATTGTCATAAGAAACCCGAACGATTTTCCAGTAACAGGCATTACATTAACAGCAGTTGCCCACAATCGGGCGCAATAACAAGGAGGAAATTATTATGTACGCAACGAACTATTTTGAAGGTCAAATCTTGAATGTTCTCAGAAACGCATCTCTTTCCGGATATGACAATCTCTATGTGGGTCTTTATCTCACAAATCCCGGTGAAACAGGCACTGGCGGGATTGAAGTAAGCTACCCGGAATATGCCAGAATGCCGATTACATTTACCGTACCGCAAGAAGAATCCGGCGGTATGGGTGTGAAAAATGCAGAGAGCATTTTGTGGGAGCCAGCATCTCAAGACGCGGGGCAAGTACGCTTTATCGGCATCTCAGATAGTCCAGTGGTCGGTGGCGGGAACATGTTGCTCTATGGCGAACTCATAGCACCCCTAGAAATCCGCGCAGGGCAACAGCCATCTATCTATGCAGGAGATGTTCTGTATTTCATCGTAGGTGATTCTAGTATTTGGTTTAAAACTAGAGTTCTAAATCTGCTCCGCGGTGAGTCTCTTGAGGGCTTTGTACCACATTTGGCACTCTTTGATGGCGATCCCGAGGGAACAGGTGCGGAGCTATCGGGTGCGTCTTATGCTCGTCCGGATGTAGAATTTAGTGTGCCTGTAGAGCAAGTAGGCGGTCAATCACAAATCGAGAACACGAGTGTAATCCGTTTTCCTTCTCCGACCACTACATGGGGGAACTGGGCGTGGGATGGCCTCATGACGGCACCTATTGGCGGAAACTTGGTGTTTAAGGCACAAAATCCGATTCCAGAAATTCTACAACGCAATTACGTACCACAAGTGCCTGCCGGAGCGTATAAAGTTGAGGTGAATTAATGTGGGGAGCACAGATAAGAAGGAGCAAAAGATTGGGCTGCCGCGCTATAACCTAACAAGATACAATTTACCGGGAGAAGCCTTGGAACAAACGCTTTTATTTTCAAGACGGCTTAGGATAAAAGTCCAAGCTGTCGCTGGCGGTCGTATTTACAAGCTATTTTGCCGCACAGTACGATCTGTGTTTAGACAACAGGCAACAGCCCATGCCGGAATCCCTTTCCACCGTCACGTACAGATGTCATTCTCAGGTGACTTCATCCTTTACAGCATCATCCCGATCTCTCGCAGACTGCATAGTACATTTGGATATTCTGTGACCCTTGGCAAAGACATGAATGTGTCACGGACAAGTGAACTCGAAGTGAAAGTTGTGTCGCATGTTGGCAAATGGATGCACGTTGCCCGCAAGGCGGAGAGCTTGATACAGAACACGATACACGTCGGGAAGGAAATGCCGCAAAGCCGCCGCCATTGGATGATGATTGACAGCATGGTGCTCATGGGTGTAATACTCTATGCCCGCGCTGTAGTCAATGCCACCATCCCGCCGGGTGGTGAGCTTCGCATCAACAGCGATGCATTTACGGCACTCCTCAATGGGGAAAACATCTTACATCACTATGAGGGCGATTGGACCCACTTTGACCGCAACACGAGGGAATTCATCCTACACTCCAGCACAGAAGCACCTCTTGCAGGTAATATTCTGTACAATTGGAGGTTTGTCTAATGATCCAGTTATATGACAGAAACTTCCGCAAAATAGCAGTTCTAGAAAATGCTTATGAAATCCAAGAAGAGCAGACAATCAATTCTGTGAACTATTTGGAGTTCACCTTGCCAGACGCTGATCCGAAGAACGAGCTTTGTAAGCCCTTTCATTTTGTGAGATACAAAGATGGTGATCTCTATCGCATCATGGCACCGGAGCGAACACTCACAGAAACGGGAGATTATTTATACAAAGCGGAGCATGTGTTTGCCATGCTCATTGACGATCTCTTAGAGCATGATCATGTGATCGGCGGCGTGGGTATTTTCACGGAAGATGTGATCCGTGATGTACTCAGCAGACAGCTCACTCCAAACTGGCGGCTCGGTGAGTGTGACTTCCGTTTTCAATTTGAATATGGCTGGACGGACGAATCTCTTTTGGCGGCACTCCACTCTATCCCGAACCGCTTCGTAGATCCGTACATCTGGACATTTGATACCCACGTTCATCCCTTTGTACTCAATCTCAAACGCTTGGATATGGATAAGCATCCGGAAATGTATATTCGTGCAGGCAAAAATGCTTTGCAGGTAAAACACGATGTGGATGCGACAACGGTGGTCACGCGTCTCTATCCCCGTGGGGACGGCGAAGGAATCAACACCCTGACCATTGAGTCGGCAAATGGCGGTGTGCCTTTTATTCAAAGTCCACCGGAGATTGTTGCCAAATATGGCATTGTGAGCCGTCCATGGCGGGATAAGCGTTACACAAACCCACAAAGTTTGCTGGAAGCCGGAAGAGCGATGCTCCATGAACTGCAAACACCTTTTGCGCAATATGAGGTAGACTTTGCAGTGCTCGGCGAAGATGACTTCCATACCCCGGCAATCGGGAAGGTTGTTGAGGTTGTGGGTTTCAAGAAGACTGTCATCACGAAGATCGTATGGAATCACGATGAGGTGCCGAAGTCTAGTCTGTCTATTGCCAACAAGCCCAAAGACATCGCAGGAGCACTTTCTGATCTTGCGAACAGGCAACGGATTGAAGCAACTTATGCACAGGGTGCGACGCAGATTTATGCGGATAGTATCGTAGACAATGCAGGCCCGACGCAACAACAGCAGATTGATTTGCGCTTCTTTATCCCACGAGAGATGAAAATCATAAACGCGGTCAATTTGCGTGTGCGTGTCTCTTCCTTTCGAGCGTACTCACAAGCAACCGCCGGAGGCGGTATAGCAACGCCGACAAGCGGCCCGAGCACTGCGAGCACAACAGGCGGCGGTGGAAATATAGCTACAACAAGCGGATCAAGTAACGTAAGCACAACAGTCGGTGGCGGCGGTACAACTGAAAACACCGGAACAAGCGGGATAAACGTCGATTGGGGGTCTGCATGGACACTGGCAAGCGGAGGTCACAGTCATGAATTTCGTATGGTAACAGCCCATGGTCATGCGGTTACATTTCCGCCTCACTCTCATGGCATGTCACATACGCATACCGTGACACCGCAGAGTCACACCCACGGTATGGCGCATACCCATACTCTAACCCTGCCCTCTCATACGCATCAAATTAATCCAGTCATTGCGCACTTTGGAAATGCGCAGAGCTATACACTTTTCGTGAATGGACAACAGCGCGGTGTGTTCTCTACAACGGACAACGAAATAGATCTTGTACCGCATTTGTTAGCTGCAAGCGGTACGATCCAGCGTGGACAATGGCACACAATTTCTGTTAGACCGAATGATATCGCTCGTGTTGAAATGTCTTATTATGTCCAGGGCTTCATCCGTTCAGAAGGCTCTCGTAGAGTTTAATTGAAGGAGGCAATTTAATTGAATGAAACAGCATTGACACAAAACATAGAGCTAAAAACCATGTATCCCGGTAAAGCGTATTCACCACATACAACCCTCGCACAAGCAATCAGTGCAGAGGCTACAGAGATTGAAGTTGCAGATGCTTCTGCACTGCCGCCAGCTCCCAATATTGCGGTGATTGGTACGAACGAAAACGCAGAGACGATCGTCTATACAGAGAAAACAGGCAATCTCCTCAGGGGCATCATCCGCGGTGTAGAGCGCCCTGATGAAGCTCGTGCATGGAACGCTGGCGCATTGGTTGCGCGGAATATTGCAAAGCTGGATCTGGATGCGATACAAGAGAATATAGGCAGACTACTTGCAGGGATAGAGCAGTTAGATGAAGCTGCTGCCCGAGAGTTTGTACTTGCAGATCAGGCCTTGCAAGCTTTGAAGCAAAACTTGACTACAGCGATCGCCAAGGAAGTAGAGCAGCTAGACCAAGTGATCGATGTGCTTGAGACTACGCTGACTGAAAAGACAGGGGAGATTGAGGGAGAACTTGATACCCATGTAAAGGACAACGGAAACCCGCACGGTGTCACAGCAGAGCAAGTGGGTGCTGATCCGGCGGGGACGGCGCAAAAACTGATTGATGCACTTCCTCCTCTGAGCGGTGGAAGTGAGCGCGATATTTTGTTTTTACAAAATGGAACTTTTACTCCTGAAGTCGGTAGACAGTACAGAATCGTGGTAGTTGGCGGAGGGGAGCCGGGTCAACCTGGGGTGAACAGACCAGCAGCTTTACATTCAATGGCTGTTCCACATACTGCCGGAGGGCGTGGCGGTGGTAGGGCAAATCCAGTTACTACATTATGGACTGCTCCGAATGCCAATCCGATTCCCATTACCATAGGTAATTCAGGTCAAGCCTCATCTTTTGGTAACATTCTGACTGGCATGACTGGAAATGCGAGCACAGGTGGAAGTACCCAGTCTATAAGTGCTTTTGGTAGATTTTTAATTTCACATCAAGGACAATCAGGTATCACTGTCTCTAACCTGCCATTACCTATTGGCTCTGGAGGAGCTTTAATATCTACGAGTAATATACCAGGACCAGGACACAATAATCTACCTGGTGGACACGGCGGAAACGGCGCAGGAGGAATTGCGTATTCACCAGCTTCAATGGCGCAACCTGGCGGACGGAGAACTGGCGAAACTGATTTTGAGGGCGCATCTGGAATTGGCGGGAACCATGGAACCGGGTGTGGGGCAGGAGGTGGCGGAGGCGGAGGAGTTGGAGCAGTTGCATGGGGCCCTGTTTCTGCTGCCAATGCTGGGTTAGGAGGAAGCGGCGCATCCGGTTGTGTGATCATTATCCCACAGTAATTAGGAGGTAGAAGCATATGTTCTACATTTTCATATCAGACAACATAGCCCAAGAATCCATCCCGGAGTTGAACTCAGATTTCCCGGAAATCCCCATAGACCAGAGATACGCGCCAGATTTTCTGGCACAGTGCATACAGTGGCATGAAGAAATCCCACAGGGTTGGGTGTACGACATAAAAGCAAATACCTTTAGTCCCCCTCCGGATTCGGAAGCAGACTAGAACAGGAGTTGATCAAATTGAATGAAACACCATTGACACAAAACATAGAACTAAAACCAATGTACCCGGGCAAAGCATACTCGCCACATACAACCCTCGTGCAAGCAATCAGTGCAGATACTACAGAAATCGAAGTCGCAGACGCATCAGCACTGCCGCCTGCTCCCAATATTGCGGTAATCGGTACAAACGAAAATGCAGAGACGATCATCTATACGGAAAAGACAGGCAATCTCCTCAGCGGCCTCATCCGCGGCGTAGAATGTCCTGATGAGGCTCGTGCGTGGAACGCAGGCGCATTGATTGCGCGGAATATTGCAAAGCTGGATCTGGATGCGATACAAGAGAATATCCTCAAACTAGCGATTATCGCCGGGGATGTGGATGGACATGTTGCAAATGTTGATATTCATGTTACAGCCGCGTGGATGCAAGAAATCATGAGTATTATTTCCGAGCTTATGGCCTTTTCACAGCGGAGCGATATCTTCATCACGCAAGCGGAACGGGACGCATGGAACGCAGCGGCACAGACAGCGGCGCAAGCCCTGTCAATCGCGCTTGAAAATGCCGGAACCGTAGCGGACATGCGTAGTCGGCTATCCCAGATCGAAGATAGCCTGTTCAACGCCATAATCGCAAACCCCTTCATTGTGACATTTGGGACACTGGACGGTATTGCGGTGCCTCGGGGAATCTGGAACGAAACCTTCCATAGAGTTGAATGTTAAACTTGTATAAGGAGAGTGAAAGTAAATGGTAAATTATCAGTTCTGGGACGGCGGCGGTCTGGGTTTAATCCCGGCACCGCTACCGCCGGACGGCGGTAGGCTTCCAGCGACACCGCCGCCAGCACCACCAAGCATCACGATTCCGGCAACTGCAATTGCCGGGGGTGCGGCTACTATAAGCTGGGGAGCCTCAACGGGAAGCATCTCATACAGATTAGAGCGTAATATAAACGGCACTGCCACATGGACACAGATATTCACTGGAGCGACGCGTAGTTTCACAGATACGGTACCGGCAAATGCTACAACAGTGAGCTGGCGTGTACTGGCACAAAACCAATTTGGGGCAAGTGGGTGGCGAATTTCGGCAGTGCGGAATGTCCTTAGATCGCCGGCTGTGCCGCCGAGCATCACAATTCCGGCAACTGTACTCGCCGGAGGTACTGCTACGATAAGCTGGCAAGCCGCGCAAGACCAAAACACACCGCCGCAAGCACTCACATACATATTAGAACGCAGTATAAACAGTATAAACTGGGCGCAAGTATTCCATGGAGCAGCACTTAACTTCACGGACACAATACCAGCGAATGCCATAACGGCACAATGGCGTGTAACGGCACGAAACTTGTCTGGGATATCAAGTGCATCACGCGCTTCGGTAGTGCGGAATATCATCACCAACAGACCGCCAACTATAGACGGAAACGATGATTATTTAGGTGAAAAAACCGGAGCATTTACCTATGACTACATCGTTACAGACCCAGACCCGGAGGACACGATCACGGTCACAGAGCGGCTGAACGGTGTATTGATTAGACAATACATAGCCGAAAGCGGTGCGGCACAGACTTTGCGTGTGGCGGCAGATCAGTTTGTACGGCTAGGTAACGAGACCCACACATTGACTATCACGGCAACAGATCAGTGGGGAGCCACTTACACCCGGACGAAGACTTTCAGTCGGGCGGAAACACAAATTGATGTGTCACTTGAAACACCACTTGAAGCCAGCGACATGCCTGCAAGAATCGTGGTTAATGTTGACCGGCAGATCCCGGAAGGCGCAACATTCCAAGTGCTGGTGTGTAACAATGGGTATGATACAGAACCCGTGTGGGAGGATTGCACAAACCGCGTTATCATGGGTATCCTCCACCACTTCACCAACACAAAGAAAACCACCGCAGAATGGGGCGTAAATGTTCGTGTTCTGATAAACAGGAATGGTGCCGCCGGGGCTTGTCATATTTTGGGAATAGGAGGTAATTTCGATGGGGGTACGGCATAGAGTAACATGCATTCGCGCAATGAACAGAGAGACGGCTATCCAATCGGCAACCGTGTTCATGTTTCGGCAAATGGCAGAGGCTGGGGAAATTGATAACGCAACGATTGCCGCCCATACCGCTCTGTTTGACCTTTGGGACAAAGAAAAAGGTGTAAGCAAAGGGTGCATCCGGATTTGCCCGGAAGCAGAAAAACCATTCCGATGCATAGAGCCGCCAAGTCCAAAGGCAAGGACAGCGCCGAAACCGCCGTCAAAGAACCTTGCAAAATGGGAAGCCATAGCAGAATAAGGGACTAAGACCACGCGGTAAACGCATAAAACATTCAGAAAAGATGGGAAGGAAGTCTCGGGGTGATACCATTCGGGATTTCCCTCTCTCGACCACCGGAGGAAACGGTATGAAGAAACGCAAAAGAGCCATTGCTCTAATAGAAGAGATGTGCAGTATATGAGAGATGGATTTTTGACAGCATTGGGTATCATGTTTGGCGTAGTTGGGTCATTTTTCAGTCAATGGGACTCACTCATCGTTACTCTTGTTGTTTTTATGGCAATAGATTTTGTTACAGGGTTCGTTGCTGCCTCTGTGTTCAAAGTGAGCAAGCATGGCAAAGCCGGACTGGAAAGCAAGGTATGCTGGAAGGGATTATATAAAAAGGGTGTAGCATTACTTATTTGCCTCATGGCTGCCTATTTCGATCAGCTACTCGGTACCAGTTTTGTTCATCGCGCTGTGGCAATTGGATTTATCGTAAGTGAATCCATCAGTATCGTAGAAAACGCTGGATTGATGGGTGTTCCCATTCCAGCGCAACTCAAAGATGCAATCGCAATCTTGAAATACAAAGCAAAGGAGGATGGCGAATGAATTTTACAATCAGAGACCCGGGGTTACGTTTCCCGAATGCCCGCACGCGGCGGACGCGGACAGACGCAATTATTGTCCATCACCTAGACGCACACTGGGATGTACATAGAACTCATGAGTTCCATCTGTCACGAGGCTGGAATGGGATCGGCTATAATTTCCACATCGCTATGGATGGAACAATCAGTTTAGGACGTGGGATGGAGTTCGTCGGCTCTCACACGAACCCGCCTGCGGGGACAAACTCCACTACGATTGGAATCGGATGCGAAGGGCGGTTCCATGGTGTGGATAGAACGATGCCGGATATCCAGTTTAATGCCCTCGTATGGTTAATTCAGCACCTGCGCGGAATTTATGGCAATATCCCCATCCAAGGTCATCGTGATCTAGCAGCAACGGCTTGCCCTGGACAGTTTTTTCCACTGGACGAAGTGAGAAGATTGCAGTTTCGCGGGACAGCAAGCAAGGCAGAAGCAAAGGAGGAAGGAAAAGTGGCAGAAGTAAGAAGATTCAACAGAGTAGAAGAAATGCCAAACTGGGCACGACCATATATGGAGAGGCTTACTATCACACTAGCAAAGGATGGTCTACCAATCCTCCGAGGTGACCAGCACGGCAACTTAGATTTGTCGCTGGATATGATACGATTGACAATAATCTTTGAGCGTTTGCTGGGATCACGCAATTAGTGCAAGCATCATTGCAAGCAGAAGCCGTCAGTTGACAAGCTTGCAGTGTAATATCGGGTTTGTACCGAATCGGTACCACGGCGTGTCGGGTCGCCACGCTCTGCGGGGTGCATGGGTGTGTCCGTAGGGGCGGCCATTGGCCGTCCGCAGCACTGCCAATCATGCACCACCAATCATACGGCAGAAACCACAACCAGGGGCGAACACAGTTCGCCCCTGCGCAGGTCACGGGCGAACAAAAAAGCGCACCACATGCTCTCACATGGGGTGCGCTTTTGATACGATTAGATCTAGTGTACAAAATCTGCGATGGATTGACCTGTCATTTCATCGATTACTTTGTTTTGCAAAGACCGGAGGAAATTGTGCAGTTTACAAGAGGCGATTTCACCCTTTGTACAGTTTTGATCCGGGTGGAGACAGCGGTTGATCTGGAGTTCACCCTCGATGGAGAGGAATACGTCGTATAAGCTGATATCCTCAGCCGAGCGCGCCAATCTGTAGCCGCCGTTTCTGCCCTGTACGGCACTGAGTAAGCCTTTTTGTTTTAACTGATTTGCAATCTTGATGAAGAAAGGATATGTAATGCCGATTGATTGAGAAATCGTCATTGCTGTGGGAAGGTCTTCTTTGTGTTTGTGCAGATATTGCAGAATCCGCACAGCATAGTCTGTCGAAATTTGTAATTGCATTTGTTCACCAACATTTCTCTTTAGAATAAGGATTCCCCTTGAAAGAACATGCCCCAAAATTCTAGCTGACAATATAATTTACTTATCTTGCTAGAGCGCGTATTCCTACTATCTGGAAACTCTCTAGGCTGAATTTCTTTTAAGTATAAAGGTTTCTTTTTAATTTGTCAAGAGTGAAATTAAAGTTTTTGAATAAAGTTTTTATAAGTTTACAATAATCCGATATGGGTAACAAGGCAGAAAGCGATGGGCGTTGTATTTTGGGGCTAGATTGTGTAGAATAAGACAAGAAGAAAAATGGGTAAAAAAGGGGGCGTATTACATGAGAAAATGGGGGATTTTGGCGATAGTTCTGCTCTTTTTGTTGCTGTCAGCCTGTAGCAGCGATGATGAGGCAGAAGCATTGCAAGAGCCTTTGGATGAGATTACGCGCGAGAATCCTGTTCCAGAGGAAATAGATTATGTCTACCAAGCTCGGCTGTTTGATTTGCCGGATGATTTCTTGGGTGTGTCTCAATTTACCGTGATGGAGGGGCAGATTTTTGCGGCAACGATGCGCTATGATACACAAGAGGCCTTACTTGTCTCTGTGGATCTATACGGCGAGCCCCAAATGCGAACAGAGATCTCCCTGCCGAATCCGCGGGGTTTTCTGATCGGTCCCCGCCGCTCCGCTTCAGGAGAGGTGTTCCTTTTGGCCCAGACATATCGTGAAATCACAGAGGGAATCCGTGTGGAGTATCAGGCGACTTTGCTACGGCTGGATCTTGCAGGGAATCTGTTGGACACGGTGATTCTGGAAGATCTGGATGGCATGGCTCTCATTTTTGATATGCAGATCGATGGGTCAGGTGTGATCCATTTGCTGCGTGATGGACGTGCTTCGGCGGAAGTTTTGCTCTACCATAAAGACGGTACACGTCAAGGGAGCTTTTCCCTTGACCGGTGGGGACATGTTCTGCTCTCTGTAGGGGATACGATCTATGTAAGTGACTTAGGCGGTTGGGGTGAAGCGGTTTATGCCATTGACCCTGTGGCGATGGAAGTTTCTGCCCGGATCGAGCGGCATCGGCATAGTTTGCCCCATAGCAGTGGGAATGAGCGGCTTTTCTATTCGGTTTTCTCTCACCCCTATAGCCAAGACTTGACATCGGGTATCTCACAAGAAGAGCTTCGCTTCCCCAGTGTGGGAATCGGGCCGGACGAGCATCGGTGGATTGAGGTGACACGAGCAGGTGAGGTTGTTGTCCTCTTAGAGGGAGGCAGAATAGCAGTACTCACCCGGGTGTTGCCGGATGAGATACCGTCTGTGCGAGAGGTCACCCTCGCAACTGCTAGACCGGACATGGATCTGGAAGTTGCCATTGCCCGCTTTAACATGGAGCAGGAGCAGTATCAGATTGTTCTGCGAGATTACAGTGTCTATAACACCTATGAGGACTGGACACTGGGGCATAGACGACTTAGGGAAGACATCCTCGGGGGAGAGTCTTTTGATCTGCTGGATGTGACAGGTCTCCCGCTGGAGCTTCTGGCGGCGCGGGGACTGCTCCGGGATTTGTATACGCTAATAGACGGCGCCTGTGCCATAGCGCGGGAAGAGATTCATCCCAGTGTGCGAGAGGTTTTGGAGATAGGCGGCGCCCTCTATGCTTTGCCTGATTCCTTTTACTTGGTCACCCTTGGCGGTGGAGATGTGGGGCATTTGGCTGGATGGAACATGGCGGAGTTTTTGGCATATGCAGAGTCTCTGCCTGGGGGTGTGTCTGATCTTTTACAGGATGTAAATCTGATTTCCCTTTTGCAGATCATCACAGCCCTCAACTGGTCGGAACTTGTAGATTTCACTAGAGGGGCGGCACATTTTGATGCAGATTTCTTTGTCTCTTTTCTAGAATATACCGGGACATTTGAGCTTGCGGATTTTGATTCGGAAAGACGTGCGCACTACCAAGTGCTACAATTTACCGAATTTCAGGTGATGCCTCTGTATAATGCGATATTTGACGGCATTCAGTTTGCCGGCTTCCCCAGTGAGCTTGGACATGTGCACGGTATGGGCTTTTGGCGGAGTCTTGCGATCTCCGCTGAGAGTGAGGTGCCGGAGATCGGGTGGGCGTTCATGCGCCAGCAGTTATCCCGAGACGATGGATGGGCGCGGCATTTTCCGATCTTGCTGCGGGATTTAGAAGCGGAGCTGGAAGCGGCGATACAGTCGGAAGAAGTGGAAACTTGGGGATTCGGTGCGCACCTGATCGAAGTCGGCGCTATATCTTCGGAGGAGGCCCAGATGGTGCTTGACCTGATTATGGACGCCCATACTTCACTGAATATAGACGAGGTGATTTGGGGAATTATCGCGGAAGAGGCAGAGCGATTCTATGGGAGTGAACAGTCGGCTGAGGCGGCAGCAAGGGCGATGAATCGGCGGGTGCAGGAGCTGTTGGGCTAGGAGATTGCAGGTGAACGATGTAGGGGACGATGTGGGCATCATGCAACAATGTACAACAAGCCTAAACCCATTGGAGCTACGAAGCTAACCTACACAGAAATGTTGCTCTATCAAGCATTTTTGCATTGATAGAGCAACATTTTTGGCACATAAAGTGTGATGTAACTGTGACGCTGAAGATATTTGAATTGGAAATCCTTCTAAAGCACTATGGCGCTGGTCTACCTAGAACTACATAGAAATGAGGAGAAAGCGTCTGGTCAAATAGCCACTGACTGAACATCAACGTATCACGAGAATCTACTACTCCGTCCACATTCACATCTGCTGCGTGTAGATTCAATTGAGGGTTAAAGTGAGGAGTTTCCAATGTGCGGTCAAACAGATATCGGTGGAGTAGCAAAATATCAGCCAGATTTACCATTCCATCATCATTCACATCGCCCCAGTGAGACCAGACCGCAACAAGAGTAACACCTTCATCCAACTCATTTTCGGTGAATGTCATTGTGCTTAAGTCCAGGCCTGTAGCACCAAGGGTTGGTCTGTTTTCAGGAAAGCCTCTGTCATGAATCAATTCTTCCGGTCTAAACCAGCCCCAAAAGGCTTGGCCAGAGTCTCCTCCTACTTCACCCCAAGTCCATGTAGCAAATTCATGGCTGGTGTTATAGATTTCCTGTGCTTCTGCTGACTGTCCCCAGTCTATCGGGTGGTTTGGGAAGGCGGTCACTGGGGTGTCGATCCCATCGTTCCTAAAGGTTACGGTACGTGCAGTAGCAGGATCTAGTACCGTGAAGCTCACATCAACTGATCGAGGCATGTCAAGACCCCAATCATCGAGGGCGAGTAAGGTAATTGTTGCCCTATGCGTCCCTACTGGGAGGCCTTCTTTGGGCTGTACCATAATCTTCTGGCTGATTCTATCAAAAGCAGAAGGTGCTTCAAACGTGAAGCTATCCATATCCGGTCCTGACAGGACAATGTCACGATTATGACCCAAAGGTATTAGAGCGCCACTCACGGTTATAGGGAGCGCTGGCGGTGCGGTGTAGCCTATGTATGCTGTGCCAAAATTAAGCTCTGAGGCAGGGGTGATTTCAGGCACTAATAAGTGGGGATGTGAATTTTCAAATCTGAAATATGCACCAAAAGGTATCGTGAGAAACTGCCCTTCCTGCATCTCATTCGTAAAGACCAGATTTCCTTCATACATCCCGCTTGGGGTACTATCTCTAAATGTCATCTGGTATGTAAATGTATGCGCTTCTCCGTTTGTATCAGAGTCGATTAATACCAAGCTGACCCCGCTGTGATCGCGGAGGTGGTGGTTGTAACGCACTTCTGGCACCCATGTTCCCGCGCCCGGATTATGGATCGTAACAGTTAACGGTCTGCTTGCATTTTCTGTTATAGCTCCAAAACTCAAAGATGATAGGGGCATTTCCTTGAATATGTTTATTGGAAGTGTGTCCTCTGACGGTGCTGGAACAGCCCAAAACACTCCGTTTTGCACTGTGGCAAATGCGGTGCTCGTTAGTGCCTCAATCGGTTGCACGAAACCGGCGCCGATGTTGAATACGGAATTATCTTCCTGTACAGAGAGCTGTCTGCTTGTATTCATCATCCTAGCTTTGATCTCATAGGGCGGTGCATCGGGAAAAGCTTCAAGTAACAAGGCAGCAACGGCTGTGATCACTGGGGCTGACATGGAAGTACCGCTAGTCAAACGATAGCCCCCCCCAGGGTAAGTGGTCATCATATTGCTTCCTGTAGCCATAATATCTGGTGCTATACGGAATAGAGTCCGGGATGGACCGCGTGATGAGTGCCGCGCGATCTGATCCGGGTTAGGTCCGGGATAATCAGTACCGCTGATACCGGCACCAACGCTTATAATCAAGCTATCCGTTGCGCGATGAACCGTGAACGGAGTATTTATTGAATTACCTGCTGAATTTACAATAATCATACCATCTAAGACTGCTAGGTTATGTGCCATATCAAACAGAGGGCGACCAACCCAGCTTCTATTTAGAACATCTATTCCTACTTGATGTGCCATTTCAATCAGTTGCATTGACTGAAAAGTATTTCCACCTGCTATAAAATGCCAAAGTTCTACGCCGGGCGCGATCGCTATAACAGGGCCGGTGACTCTCGTTCCATGATTATCTAACTCAAATGGATCATCAATATTGTTTGGAAAGCTCCAACCGCGAATCCGCCCGGTTTCCGGGTTAAGAAATGGGGCAAAGCGCGGGTGGTCGTGATAAATCCCGGTATCTTCAAAGCCAACACGCACACCAGCACCAGTGATGCCCAGTTCATTGTGGATATAATCCAAATCAAAGAGTTCGCTTATTCCTTGCATAAACTCATCGCCAGAAGAGAACGGCATCACAGTTGGCTCATCAATCGGCTCATGTTCATATCTCTCATTGGGCATAACCGCAAACACTTCCGGTAATGCCGCAATCTGTTCCACCATATGTACCGGGACACGCATGAATATGCCATTGAATAAGAGATAGTGCTCACTGAGAATCTCAATCTGTGCTGTTCGTGCTCTAGTAAGCGGAGCCATTTGCTCCCAGAATATGTCATGTGCCACTTGTGCTTGTTCTTCATAGCTTTGCGCTGACAATGCCCGGAACCCTTGCTCTTCCTGCAACAAACGCAGGGCAACAGCGGGTGGGGTTACAAACTGCACCCCGATTTCAATCAGTTCATTTGGATCAGCATCCCAACCCAGAGCAAAGCCCTGCAAACCAGCCGGGGTTTGCAGGGTTTGGGTTAGTATTTCGGCACCAGATAAGGTTTCCAGCTCAGAGAAAGACTCTGCTGGTGCTTCATTTGCTGCATTGCATCCTGCTAGAGGTGCAATCACCAAGAGAATCACCAAGAGAAATGCGAGTGGCTTTTTGAGTTTTGTCTGCATCATGTTTACCTCGCACTATGTAGGGTAACAAAAAACCTAATAACGCATTATACTAATCTTCCGTTGAAATGTCAAATATTTTTGTCAACATCTTCCGACATCAGCAGGCGGAATAAATCGCTCCGCCTGCTGATTCTGTTTACACTTTATGCACTCTTAATCAGCTGTTTAAATATCCGACAAACTCAGCAAGGTAGTCGAGCAGAGTTGCCTCCCCGTCCCTCTGTACAAAACCATTTTCATATGCCCATGCAATAGCAAGATCAAGCCACTGATCTGACGGTACATCGCTAAAAATGGAGTCAAATGCTACGTCCGGCGAACCCAGCAAGTGGTGGAGTGTAGACACTGCCATTGCACGGTTGGCTTTTTCGTCAAAAGAAATAGTAGGCTCTGATTCTAACAAAAGCCGCATAGCATCGGCAAACCAGTTTTGAGACTGGGGTTCTATTCTGTGCATATTTGAGAAAGTAGAGAACATAGATGGTCGAGCACCCAGAACTGCACCAAAGACTGGAGTGGTCAATGTCCGATCAAAGAGGTACTGATTGATCAAGGTAGCATCCGCACTGGTTACTGTACCGCTTACTGTTACATTTGCCGCTCTGAGATTGATGGGGTTGCCAAAAGCTGGAGAGGTCAGGGATTGATCGAATAACCACTGGTTGATCAGCAAGACGTCAGCGGCGGTCACTGCACCGTCATCATCTGCATCGCCCCAGAGAGACCAGACCACAAAGAGATCTAGGTTTCCATTCGTGAATTGGGTGTTAATCATCCCTTGTGTAATCACAGACGTCAAATCAAAGCCTTCGGCTCCAACTGGTGGTCTGTTTCGGCCTTGCCGCACTTGGGTTAGCTCTGCTTCTCTGAACCAGCCCCAGAGTGCCAAGCCTGATACCTCAGCTGTGCTGAAGATGTGGTCAACTGGTACACCACGCTCCGCTAAGGCTGTCAGACTAAGTGCTTGATTTGGAGTGACACCTACTGTGATAGGAGCACCTATATGACCTCTATTGTCTGCACTAAAGTGGAAGGTGATTTGGTAATTCGGTAATTCACGCCCTATATAGTTTATATCACGATTATTCACAATGTGTCCATGAATGCTTGCTTGTGCAAACCGTAGGTGGGTAAGTAAGTTGGCGTTATCTGGTGGCAAGGATGTAACGCGTGCGGTATTATCAGCAAATACAGCGGCGGCTCCTATGTGAAGATTTCTAAAGGATGTCGCTGAAACTGACGGAGAATGGTCAGCCTGTGTAGTATAGATCCCACCACCATTGCCTGCCTCTATACCGCCTGTGGCTGCGTTACCTGTTATGGAACCGTCAGTCATGGTAAATGCACCAATGGCTGTTGATCCAACAAATACACCGCCCCCACGAGCTGCTGTATTGTTGCGAATCGTGCCGCCTGTCATGGTGAATGTGGAGGAGGCACTCATATTCATAGAGACACCGCCGCCGGAATGATCCGCTGTGTTGCCTTCGATCAAACCACTGCTCATTGTTATGATTGCATTGGTGTGCGCTGGTATTCCTATACCACCGCCTTGGGCAGCTCTGTTGTTCCGAATTGTGCCACCTTCCAGATTAAATCTAGCGTTGGCTCCGCTAATACTAACTCCGCCGCCCTGAGTGATCATTGTCCATTGGCAGTTTTCGATTACACTGCCTTCTTGCATTGTAAATGTGCCACCAGCTAGAACCTCTACCCCGCCGGCATTTCCGCCGCCACGCAAAGTGATGCCTTCTCTCAGTGTTAGCTGTCCGCTGACCCGGAAGTGCCGTTGAAGAGTAGTCTGCATATCTGCATAGCGGTTTATGTTTGCTGTGTTGCTTTCCAGTATGATGTTTCGATCTGCTGGGATGTGGATCGCATTTGGGTTTGTTGCCCCTGCTACTGTGAGGTTACGCACAATTGGGACTATAGTTGGCGTGTTGGCTGGTGCTGCATTCACTGCAGCCCGCAGGTTGTCCCAGGGGTGAACAACAGGAAAATTAATATCCATGTTATTAAGTGGATGATTCGTCCCTGCTACGCTGGAGGATCTTGTCCGAATCTGCGTTGCTGTCATCGCGTTTAGTGGTGGTGTGAACTGACCGCCTCTTGCTGTGTTGCCTGAGAAAATTGCATTTGCTCCAATATAGAGGTTGGTATAATGCATCCCCGGCGGCAATGGAGACTCATATGTATGTGCTGCAGTAAAAATACCGCCGCCATCGCCGTTCACGGCACTATTATTGCGGATCGTCCCGCCGCTCATGGTAAATGTCGACCAAGACCAATCCGAAGACCAAATATACACACCACCGCCACCACCGCTACCGCTGCCGGCTCCAATGAGTTCTGCGGCTGTTGCGTTGTTATGTTCGATTGTACCGCCTGTCATAGTCATGTGACTGTCCGCAATAAGGAACACACCGCCGCCGTTCGGGGCACTATTATTGCGAATTGTCCCGCCGCTCATAGTAAATATCGCCTGGTGAGCGTCTGCAGGGTTGGTGAGGCCTTCTACCAGCACAGCGCCGCCGTTTGCGCCTATTGATCTCCAGTAACAGTGCTCAATCACACTGCCCACCTGCATATGAAGCGTACCACCCAGCACAGACACACCGCCAGCATTGTTTGTATTATTCAACGCACCGCCGCTCAACGTGATATTGCTCCCCAACGTCAAACTTGCGCCTCTGCCAACCACAAAATGCCGCTGCCCATTGTTTGTCTGTGTTAAGGTTCGCATTGCCGCAGCGCTGCTTTGCAGGGTCACGCGCACACCTGCCGGAATGTCAATCGCCGTACCAACTGTTCCGCTCATCTCCAGAGCCGCTATGTTGTGGGTCAGTATAATTGTATGGTCTCCCTGCGGAAGTTGCGTGATATGCTCCCGCAGCTGTTCCCATTGTGTGAGCGGCTCCCATCGGGCAAACAGTGTGCGGTTCGCCGCATTGCTCACCAGTGTCGTGCTTAATACACGCTCGCCGCCGGTCGCCGCTGTCCACCAGCCGCTAAACACCAAGCCGTCTGCCCGCGTTGGTGGGCGCTGTAGTGGTCCCTGCAACAAGTCTGAAGCATTCAATACTTGCACATATGTACCGCCGCGCAAAATCGTACGTACCTGATTCCCTGCGCCGCCTGCAGGCGCTGGCCATGTGCCACCATTCGGATTAAAGGTTACCACCTGCGGCTGCACCTCTCTAAGTATAAAGTCTGTCCAACCAGCACTTCTGTAAGCCAGAGTTGTGCCGACCGGGATAAATACCTCAATATTCCCTCGATTCAGACCTGCAAACGTTGTATCATTGATTTGTTGTGGGCTTATACTGTGATTGATGACGGTTTCAAGTCCGCTTGCACCGATAAAGGCGAAATCGCCTATGGCAGTGACTACGTCAGGGATGCCAATTTGAAAGGATGTATCCCCGGCATATGCATAACTGCGAATCCTTGTATCATCCGTTCTGTTTGGCGCAAATCGTCTTACAAGATGCTCTGAACAAACATGACAAAACGTCTCGGTAACGCGAGCCTGATTCATAATACAATGTTGACGCGGACGATACCACGTTGTATCTCCCCATCCATAAGTGATCATGGGATAAATGCCCATCCCTGCAAAGCCTTGCCAGTGATTATCTGCTCCTGATGTTTCGCCTATGAACAAACCCCATTGTGGTGTTATCGCAGTATTGACCCAAGGCAAATGACTCAAAATTCCCCCTGTTGGATTTGTCAAATCCACATTGCTTCTTGTATTTGGGCCGTTAACGTAAGACGGCATAAACGACCGTGGTGTGTCGTATTCATCCCATAAACCCCATAAATGCCCCATTTCGTGCAAACCGACACCAAGTGAAGTGCTTGTCACTGCTCCCCCAAAATACCCAAAACCAGCATAACCACCGCTTCTACCCCTTTGAATGATTAACCAAGAATAATTGTCTGCAGAAATCGGATTCATGCCAGGGAAATGATGCTGAACAAATGGGCGAGTGTTTGCCACTGTAATTTGTCCCATAGCGGTGCCAGCAGAGCCATCCCCAACAATAACGCTTTGATTTTCATCTGGCGAAATAGTGCCAATTCCATATATCTGAATCCAAGGCGCAAAATAGTGCAGTGGGGGAGCAGAAACAATATAATCTGCCATGGCTTGCGCAGCAGTAAAAAATTCTTCTTGTTGCGCTTGCGTATATCGGTCGGCAATCATTTTTATTGTTATTCTGTTTGTTGTCTGCGTGGCTTGATGTAAAACTCGCAATTCGCCATGGGGGCTTTCCATAGTGGCAGCTCGAAATGCACCTGCTTCTTGGGCTCTCGCTTCCTGTTCGGCTTGTTCTCGTTCGTAGATAATCGGACACCATCCCAAGGTACCGTCATCCAGCTCTACATCAACAAAAAGATGTTCTGTGGTGGAATCAACAAAACCATATGCCGTGATTGCGCTTTCCCTTGCATTCACTTCAGCTGAATATTCTTCAAACTGATACTCTCGATGATAGTCAGCAAAGTCATCTGGTGGGCTTGTCTCTTCCGCTTGTGAAAAATAGACATCCTCCGCCTCCAAATGCACCTCTGCCCCCATTGTTGCAAATGCCATTCCCGGCAAGAGTGTAAGCATGATACAGCAGACCAGTAGTATGCTAATGCCTCGGTTTCTTCTCTTCATCATTGTTCCAACTTCCTTTCATCTCAAGATTGTTTTTTGATGGATCTTCCACATTTCTCTATTCTCTGCTTTCAAGATAACATGTGCATTTTATATATTCAAATTGATTTTTTATTCGCTATTTTCAGCAATTTTATATTAGTCTGTCGTTAATGTTTTGACATAATTCGACATGAGAAAAATGTTCCTTTTTTAGTTCTACCTGCCAAATGCATCAATGCACAAGAAATTTCCATCATAAAAGAATCGTGTGTTATTGCTGTCCTTTACATAATCAAGAATTAGCTTTCGTTGCTCCTTGTTCTTTTTCTGTTATTTTTTCACAAAAAGCATTCTAGTTTTTCTACATTACTTAACTCTGACCTAAGTTCGACTTGATGTCACATATACCAAAAACAAAAAAGGAAGTATGAAGCTGTTCTTGCTTCATACTTCCTTTTCTTGTCGGCCTAGGGGTTCGGGGCGCGGTAAGCGACTCCCCGATTTTCAGATGTATAGGTCTTAAAATAAGGCAGTATGTACCTGATACGAATCAAACTCCACTCAGGTACTAGGGGTGGAGTTTGATTCCGCCCCTTGCTCATTGTGGCAGATGCAGTAACTCTGACTGCCCCTCCTCTAAGGTCGCGATTTCCGCCCTTTGCAAACACACATATTTTTGCTTCTATTCCGCGCTCTCGTCAGACACTCGGAACTCGGTGAGTTTTCCCTTGTACTTCTTTTGATAAATCTTCCGCACATGCTCAGATAGCTCTGCAATCTCACTATCCGGCAACTGGTCAATGTTGAAGAATAGGGCATACCGCTCCGGTGTATCTATCTCTATTTCGACAGGTTTGGAGATGACCTCTTGCACAGATTCTCTTTTGAATGCAATGAAAGCAAGCCTTACAGCATCATCAGGGTCAAAGCCGTTTCTTGTCTCTCCTAGGCTATTTGACACGCCCATTAAATAGCCCACAGAGACATCAAAGAAGTCAGCTAGATCACGCCAAAAATCTGCATTGCGCGGCATAGTGCCGCCGTTTTCATAATTGGTGAGCATACTTTGGGCAATGCCCAGCTGATCTGCTAAGTCTTTAACAGTGATCCCCTTTTGCTTGCGCAGCGCTTTAATCCGATTCATAGTACCACCCTTTCTCTATTGGATGGCTCTATCTTATCACGTCCAGATAAATCTGTCAATCAGATAATTTGATTTAAGTATATGTGTACAAAGCGGACTCAGCAGAGAGGCGGGTAGATTGTGCGAATATCCGAATATAAGATAATCGCTTGACAATCTGGAAATAAGATGATAAAATTATAATCCGTAAATAGGATATTAGGATGTTGGGTGATAGATGCAGACCGTATGACAATTGAATCCTCATGAAGTAGGCGATACAAGTTGTAAGCTCAGCCAAGACCCCGATCAGGGAGAGCGGGAGACAACTTAGAAAACGTGGTGTTGACAAATATGGCTCGAAAGAGCGGTTGCCAAACAAGGCCGCAGCACAGGAACGGCTTACCAGTGGGGAGACCAAACGCAAGACCAGACTATCCCTCATGTGTCAAGGGTAGTCTATGCTTTTTGGGATTCTTAAAATCTGGCACATAGACCGCCGGCGCGGCGAAGCGAAAAGCGTCGGTGGGCGGGCGGCGTAGCCGCCCGGTTTATCCTCCTGTATCTAACAGGGAGGATAAAAACAGTAAAACACGTTCTGTAACAGGTATGAAACCCTTAGTTTTCAATGGTTACAGGGAGGATTGGAAAATGAGAGGTACTTCACATTAAAGTAAGGGGGCTTTACATGGTAGATAATTGGCACTTAGACCTAGGCGAACGGCGCAAGTTTCTTGGCTTGACGCAAAAGACGTTGTCAGAAATAGTAGGGGTTTCGAGGGAACACTTAGGATTGGTGGAGCGAGGTCAAGAGGGTGCATCACCTAAACTGCGATGGAGCATCGAGCAAGAGCTAAAAGTACAGGCTGTGCTTCGTCACTGCAAGCAGACTGATTGCAGTGATTGCAAGGAAGCAGAAGCACCGCATTTGCAAATCGAAGGGATCAAGGAAAAGCAGTTACAGTATGGCGTGTCTCGCTTTGAAGTCATGCGAGGTGCGCTGATTACGGAAGATGATCTACAGGCTTTAGAGTGTAGAGAGCTAATTGAGGGTAGTGAGTACTGGCGGGAACAAATTGACGAGTTTCTATCCACCCACCGCCCCCGGTGTCCGAAGGAGATTTTGATCGACTATGTGACTATTCGCTTCCCGCATACGGTGAAAGATGCCGCCGGAGATGGTGATGAGCATGGGTGCATCAAGGACATTTGGGAAAGTGTGCTGGGGGTGCGGATAAATGATGATCTCATGTATCGAGAGGACAAGAATTTCCATAATTATACAGTCTTATATCAGCTATTTGAGATTACATTACGCTTCTCCTCCAAGTTTGATTCGGGCGTACTCTTGGAGATGAGAGGCAAGGGGTGCCGTAACTTTGAGGCCATATTACAGGCGCAAGGCTGGGACTGGTATGACTTTTTTGATAAGTGTTTGGAGAGGCAGGGTAGCGTCACACGGCTGGACATTGCGGTGGATGACACCATCGGTCTGCTCTCCATTCCAGAGTTGATTGAAAAACGGAAACAGGGCTTGGCGGATTTCGGACGCATGCAGTCGGTGGACTGCCACGAATCCACCTTACCAGATCGTTTGTTGGAAGAGGCTGATGTCGGGATTTCCGACGTGGGCAGTACAATAAGTATTGGATCGCCCCGGAGTCCGATCCGTTTTTGCTTGTATGAGAAAAACTATGAACAGGCAAAGAAACAGGGGCGTCCTCTCGGTGAAATATTAGGCGTGAAGAACCGGGTGGAGATACGTCTGCGGGATGACAGGGCACAGAACGCACTGCAATACTTGGTGTCTCAGCGGGACATTGGGGGTTTGGCGTTTGGGATCATCAACGACAAGATTCGTTTCCGTGCTTGTCCCCGCTGGGATCGGTTTATAGGTAAGGGCTGGGAGTTGATTCAGCTTACCACGGAGCCAGAGGAATACACAGATGAGCGCAGTTGGCGGTGGTTTGTGAACCAGTGTGTACCTACGCTCAAGTATCACATGATACAGGATATCCTACGGGATATTGATCGAGTGAATGATGCTGTCCGCAGGGCAAAGTTATCCAGTCGGCACAAGGCGATGTTAAAGCAATCTGGGGTGGATGAGAGTCAGGTTATCTTGCCGGAACTGTTGGTACACGCCGGGATGGTGGAACCATATGAAATGAGGGGACGGTCTAATGCGTAACAAAATGTGGCGGAATTGCTATCTGAGCCAACTATCCAAAATGGGAAGTTGGTTAGCTGAGGCACTAAATTGATGCCACAGGGGATATCGCAAGTTGTTATACCCTTTCTATGCACAGCAGCCAGAGTACCGAAACAGTAGTCTGGTAGGAGCAATACAACACATATAACGCCCTAACTTTTACTTAGGGTGAAGAAATACTCTAACAGGGGGAATTGAATGCAAAAAGAGCAAAAACCAATCATATACCAAGCAAACAAGATGACCTTCATGGTCGTGGAGGTAACCGCTTGAGAATACCTATCAAATATGAAAGCGAGGTCATAACTGTACCCTTCGGAAAGGGTACAATCCAGATCGAAAATCTCACACCTATCCTCTCGCCAAGAGACAGAGAGAAGCGGAAGCGGGAAGTTGAAACCCGGCTATTTGACGTGTTTAGCAAATATGGGAATGGGAACCCATAAGCTCCTGAACTAGTAGGTTTTGTTTGTGATTCGGGGCTACCCATGGTATAATATATCCGTAGGTTAGCTCCGTTTCTGACTAGAAAGGAGCTAGACATGAATACACGAATGAAAGCGATTTACGGCAGACAATCGGTTGACAAGCAAGACAGCATCAGCATTAACAGTCAGATTGAGTTCTGCCAATACGAACTAAAGGGGGATCGTTACCGCGCATACACTGATAAAGGGTTTTCCGGCAAGAATACAGACCGTCCACAGTTCCAAGAGTTGATCCACGACATTGAGCAGGGACTGATCTCAACAGTGATCGTCTACAAGCTAGACCGAATCAGCCGTTCCATCATAGACTTTGCGAGAATGATGGAACTGTTCCAGCAGTACAATGTGGAGTTTGTCTCCGCAACGGAGAAGTTTGACACCTCGACCCCGATGGGACGAGCTATGCTGAATATCTGTATTGTATTCGCACAGCTTGAGCGAGAGACCATTCAAAAGCGGGTACAAGACGCGTTTCACTCCCGGTGCAGGAAAGGCTTCTTCATGAGCGGACAAGCTCCCTATGGGTACACACTGGAACCTACCGTCATAGATGGTATACGCACGAAGAAGATGACTGCACACCCGGAGGCCGCAGAGCACATACGACTCATGTATGAGATGTACGCCAGACCCAATGTGAGCCTTGGGGACATAATTAGTCACTTTCTGGATCAGGAAATCGTCACGGATGGGATCGAGTTGACGAGGAGTCAGATTTCTCGTATGCTCAAGAATCCTGTTTATGTACAAGCGGATCTGGATGTTTATGATTTCTTCAAAGCGCATGGCGCGGATGTTGTGAATAAGGCGGCGGACTTCTCTGGGACAAATGGCTGTTACTTCTACACAGGGCAAAACGCAGCAGAGGGCAAGACGGCTGATTTGAAGAACCATACCCTTGTCATCGCACCTCATGAGGGGCTTGTCCCTTCGGACATATGGCTTGCCTGTCGTAAGAAGCTGATGAACAATATGACCTTTCGGCAACACAAGGCCAAGAATACATGGCTTGCTGGAAAGGTCAAATGCGGCAGATGCGGGGCGGGACTTATGGGGTCTAATAACTACTTCCGCTGCCGGAAGCGGGCAGATGCAAAGAGTTGTGAAGGGTGCGGGACGATCCGAGTACATGAGTTTGAAGAATCCATCTACAATGAGATGATGAAAAAGCTCCGAGGTTTCCAAACTCTGACGAAGGACAATTCCGCAAAAATTAGTCCGAAGTTGACCGTACTGAACGTGGAGCTTGCACAGGTGGATGCCGAGATTGAAAAGTTGCTGGATAGTCTGACAGGTGCGAATCCAACCCTTTTGTCGTATGCGAATAGTAAGATTGAAGAACTGGACACAAAACGGCAATCACTTTTGAAAGCGATTGCCGATATGAGAACATCAACCCTCTCGCCGGAACATGCGGAGAGTATATCTGGTTATCTCACGAACTGGGATGATGTGAGCTTTGAGGATAGGCGGCTTGTGGTGGACGGACTCATCTCTCGAATACAGGCTACCAACCAAAGTGTCCAGATTGAGTGGAAAGTTTAAGGATACAACGCAAAACTATCTTGGGGACGCTGTTGTACATTGTTGCACAATGTGGGCATCGTCCCCTACAATCCGTATTTGTGAAGTGTACCGTTCCTAGCGAAACCGTGCTCGGAGACCTTCAATCCGCTCCAGAGCCCAAAAGCGCATCGTGATGCCGCTACACTCGCCGGTGAGGAGGGCGACTTCCACATCTTCTAAGCCCAGATCTGCAAAGGTACTCTCGCTTATAGCGGCTTCTAGGCATAGGGGCGGGAATACCACACACCACCAGTTTTGTCCCTCAGCTTCCCCGATCTCGATACGCAGGGCGGTGTAAAATCCCGCGGGTAGGATGAAGGCATCGTATGCCCGGGTGGGGGAAGATTCCCGCGTTAAAACAGCACGGACAGGGCGATGTTGGCCTGTAGCTAAGAGTGTATCTTCGGCGACTCTGTTGATTGCATCCAGATGTGCGATAATCTCTGCCTCGGCAGCTTCCCGGTTGGAGGAGGTGGACACCAAAGGTTCTACCACTGCCCGCACTTCATCCCGGACGAGGTATTTGAGATCTTGATCAAATTCATCATCTGAATGCGCCAGTACGTGGAGCCGGATGAGACGATCAGACAAGTCCTGTTGCCGCTGGTCTAAGAGGGTGCCCCAGAGCAGTGTGACCACGAGAGCGACAAAAAGAGAGAGTTCCCAAATTTTCAGTTTCATGTAAAAAACGCACCGCCTTACTATGTAGTAGCCATAGTATAGCCGGTGCGTTTCCAGTTTAAACCAAAGGATCGCTATGATTTTTTGTGAGGAAAGTCTCACGGTAGTGTTCTTTGAGTTCCCCATAGGCCGTCATAGCCAGAGCCTTATTGTCAAACAAGCCGAAGACGGTGGGGCCGGTGCCTGTCATGACAGCGCCTAAGGCTCCTGCATCCAAGAGGGACTTTTTGATCTGCTGAATTTCTCGCCTGCGCCCGTCTAAGACATCCTCAAACACATTAAACAGCCGGATTGCCACCTGATTGAGGGAGTGATGGTCTAAAGCCTCTATCATACCCTCTGTGTCCGGACGATGGCGGATTTTGCCGCAGTCGATCCGGGAAAAAAGTTCTGGGGTGCTGATGGAAAATTTCGGTTTGCAGATGAGAATGCGGCAGGCGGGCAAAGGCGTTAGTGATGTTAAAATTTCACCTCGTCCCTCGGCTAAGTGGGTGCCGCCGATGATACAGTAAGGGATGTCTGAGCCAAGCTTTCCGCCAAGTTCCATAAGTCTTTCTTTAGAAAGGCCTGTCCCAAACAGGGTGTTCAGTCCCCTGAGGACAGCGGCAGCATTGGCAGACCCCCCTGCCATCCCCGCTGCGACGGGGATGCGTTTGTGGATGCGGATTGCTATGTGCTTTTTGGGAAGCTCTAACTCTTGCAAGAATAGCTCCGCTGTTTTGACTGCAATATTTCTGGAATCGGCGGGCAGGAAAGGCAAATTTGTCTGCATGGAAATCCCTTCACCCTCTGAAAGGGTGATCTGGACATCATCGTGGAGCTCTACGGTTTCCATCACCATGCGCAGGTCGTGGTAACCGCTTTCCAGCTTTTGAATCACATCTAGGGATAGGTTAATTTTGCCGTATGCTTTTTCGGTCAGCGTCATCATAGGGTGTCTGCAAAGAGAAGATCCATGAGTTTGGTGCCATCGGGCAAAAATTCGCCTTTTACCGCGTCCGCTTCACAGTAAGTTTGACCGCTTTCATTCTCCATACGGCTGTCATAGAGGAGGAAGGGGACAGGTTCTCCATCATGACCGCGGGTGGACATGAGTGTCTTGTGGTCGGACATGAATAGGATGCGGTAGTCTGTGATCCCTGCCTTCTCAAGGCTCTCCAGCAGATATTTGAGTACACGGCTGTCAATCCATTCGATGGCTTGAAGCTTGCCCTCTAGATCGCCATTGTGGGTGCATTCGTCCGGCGCTTCTACATGGACACAGACGAAATCGCCTTTGGTTTGCAGAGACTCCACTGCGGCTTCCACTTTGCCTTCATAGTTGGTATGCAGTGTCCCAGTGGCGCCCGGTACTCTGATGGGGGCAAGGCCAATCAGGTTTGCAATCCCGTGGCAGAGCGCCACGGCACTGATTACGCCGCCGGATTTTCCATAGACTTCTGCAAACTGGGGGAGCGCCACAGCCGTACCCTCCGCCCAGAGCCAGATGCCGTTGGCGGGGAGCTTGCCTGCCGCCCGCCGCGCCTGATTGATCGGGTGCTGGTCGAGGATTTTATGTGCTGCTGCCATAAGGGTTTTGAGTGTCTCAGCGGTTTTACTGCCGCTTGGCAGAATGGGCGCGATGACCTCGCCCAGATGGTCATGGGGCGGATGGGCGACTAATCCTGTTAAATCAGCTCCCTTTTGGACGACAATATGGCGGAAGCTTGGAGCGGGATATACGCGAAGTCCTGCTTCTTCAGCGAGGGCTTTAAAGCCCGGATCGGCGAATAGAAATTCAACTAGGGCGATTGACTCTTCACCCTCCACATCGCCGCCGGAGTGGGAGAGGATGCGCTTTTCTTCAAATGCCATGTCTCCGTCTTCCAAGGCGACCATATTACAGCGATAGGCGGCGTTGCCCGGATCGACCTTGATGCCCGATGCGGCGGCTTCGAGCGGGGCTCTACCTTTGTTGTATTTCACGGGATCACAGCCGAAGATGGATAAAATTGCCGTATCGCTCCCTGCGGCTTGTCCTTCCGGAATGGTGAGGACAGAGCCGACCCGGCCTTTTTCAGCCAGAGCGTCAATCATTGGGGTGTTTGCGTATTGCAGAGGTGTTTTGCCGCCTAGGGATTCGATGGGATTATCGGCCATGCCGTCGCCGATCAGAAGGATGTATTTCATAGTGCGCGCTCCTTTTTTTGATTAATTTAACAATCATTATACCACTGTTTACACACAATTCACAGTTTTTTCCACGCATCCCCTTGACGCAATCTGCGAGGGGTGTTAAAATTAATTTAGCACTCTTTGCGTGCGAGTGCTAAACGGAGGGATCTCGCTATGCAGCTCAGTGAGAGAAAAAAGCTGATTTTAAAGGCCGTAGTGGAAGACTACGTGAAGTCTGCGGAGCCTGTTAGTTCCAAGGCTTTGCTAGGGCAGTCTTCTCTCGGCGTGTCCTCTGCGACGATTCGCAATGAGATGAGCGAACTGACTGAGCTTGGGCTTTTAGAACAGCCCCACACCTCAGCGGGACGGATCCCAACAGCCTTAGGTTACCGGATTTACGTCAATGAGCTCATGGGTGAAAACAAGGTGAGCAGTGAAGAGGCGCAAGTAATCTCAGATCAGCTCCGTCCATCGAAGACGAGAAGTCACAAGATGGTGACGGATGTGTCAAAGCTTACCAGTGCCATCACAGCTCTCCCCAGCTATGCTATGCAGGCGGCACCGGGTGAGGTGACGGCGCAACGGTTTGAGCTTGTCCATGTGGACGATCATAACTTTATTATCGTGGTCTTACTCTCCAATAAAGATGTACAAAACCGCTTAGTATCTCTGCCTAGCCCAACGAAACCGGAAATGCTCACAAAGCTTGCAGCCCTCTTTAACGCAAGCTTTACCGGAAAGCCGGAGCGGGATATGTCTCTAGAGCTCATCCAAGCAACAGAGCGAGCAGCGGGAGACACAGCAGGTGTGACCGCCGTCATTGTGGGCTTTGTGATGGAAGTGCTTATGCAGACAGCAGTCTCACATACGGCCTTGTCAGGAGCCTCTAATCTACTTGGTCAACCGGAGTTTCAAGATATGGAACGGGCACGGCGCGTACTTGGATATCTATCAGATGAACAGTCGCTCCAGAGTCTGCCAGCCCCAGACGAAAGCGGGGTCAAGATATTAATCGGCCCGGAGAATGTTGCTGAAGCCTTACGTGACTCCAGTGTTATAGTCGCAAAATATGACGCGGGAGATAATATGCAAGGGATCATCGGCGTACTAGGTCCCACCCGGATGGACTATGCCAAAGTGGCGGCACAGCTCAGTTATATCGCGGGGGGACTTTCTAAGATACTAGCCATGGGGCTCCCGCCCCAATTACCCGGAAGAGAGGAACTTGAATGAAAAAGAAAAAGCAGATCGAAGAAACGGTAGAGGCGGCTGTAGAAGAAGCCGCAGAGACAGTTACAGAAGAGGTTTTGGAAGAAAAGAAGGAATCCGCTGAAGCGGAACAAGCCCTCGCCGCCGAAAAAGAACGCTATTTACGCTTGGCAGCTGAATATGAAAATTATCGCAAACGGAGCCAGAAAGAGCGGGAGGATTTACAAAACTTTATCCGCGCAGATGTTGCGGTAAAGTTTTTACCGGTCTATGACAACCTAGAACGCGCCGTCTTGACAGAGACAGAAGACGAAGCCTTTTTCAAGGGTGTCGAGATGACCATGGCACAGCTCAGTGAAATTTTTGAATCCCTCGGAATCAGCAAAATCCCCGCCGTGGGCGAGACATTTAACCCGGAACTCCACAATGCGGTGTTCCACATAGAAGATGAAGCGTATGGTGAGAGCGAGATCGTAGAACAGTTTTTGACAGGTTTTATGCTAGGAGACAAAGTACTGCGCCACTCTGTGGTGAAAGTGGCAAACTAACACTATAAATTAAATGGAGGTATTACCATTATGGGAAAAATCATTGGAATTGACTTAGGAACAACAAACTCTTGCGTGGCGGTTATTGAAGGCGGCGAGCCGAATGTCATCCCGAACGCAGAGGGTAACCGCACAACGCCATCTGTCGTTGCGTTTTCGAAAGACGGTCAGCGTATGGTAGGTCAAGTGGCAAAACGCCAAGCGATCACAAACCCGGATCGGACGATTGCGTCCATCAAGCGCGAGATGGGAACAGGCTACAAAGTAGAAATCGATGGCAAGGCATATACGCCCCAAGAGATTTCAGCCATGGTATTGCAAAAGCTAAAAGCAGACGCGGAAGCTTATTTGGGCGCACCTGTGACCAGTGCTGTTATCACAGTGCCTGCTTACTTCACAGACAGCCAGCGGCAAGCGACGAAAGACGCCGGAAAAATTGCGGGTCTTGATGTCAAGCGCATCATCAACGAGCCGACGGCTGCTGCTTTGGCCTATGGTCTCGACAAAGAGCAAGATCAAAAGATCATGGTCTACGATCTCGGCGGCGGTACATTTGACGTGTCTGTCTTGGAGATCGGTGACGGTGTCATCGAAGTTTTAGCCACTGCCGGTGACAACCGCCTTGGCGGGGACGACTTTGACGATGCGGTGATGAACTATTTGGCAGACGAGTTCAAAAAAGATTCCGGTGTGGATCTACGCTCTGACAATGTCGCCATGCAAAGACTGCGCGAGGCGGCGGAGAAGGCGAAAGTAGAACTGTCTAGCGTGATGTCTACCAACGTGAATCTCCCATACGTCACAGCAGACGCCACAGGGCCGAAACACTTGGATATTACCCTGACCCGTGCGAAGTTTAATGAGCTTACACATTCTCTTGTCGCCCGGACAGTTGGGCCTGTGAATCAAGCATTGGCAGATTCAGGCCTCAAAGCCAGTGACCTGTCAAAAGTCCTCCTCGTCGGCGGTTCTACACGGATTCCGGCGGTGCAAGATGAGGTGAAGCAGATCACAGGGAAAGATCCGTTTAAGGGCATTAACCCGGATGAATGCGTCGCAGATGGTGCCGCAATCCAAGGTGGCGTACTTGGCGGCGACGTAGAGGGAATTCTACTTCTCGATGTCACACCTCTTTCCCTCGGTCTTGAGACCCAAGGCGGGATTTGTACGAAACTCATTGAGCGGAACACCACCATTCCAACCAAGAAGAGTCAGATCTTCTCAACGGCTGCCAATAATCAGACCAGCGTTGAGGTAAACGTACTCCAAGGTGAGCGTGAGATGGCGCAGTATAATAAGAGTCTCGGGAAGTTCCATCTAACAGGCATCCCGTCAGCACCCCGCGGTGTGCCCCAGATTGAAGTCACCTTTGACATTGACGCAAACGGGATCGTAAACGTCTCCGCGAAAGATTTGGGTACAGGGAAAGAGCAAAATATTACGATTACAGCGTCTACAAACCTCAGCAAAGAGGACATTGAAAAAGCCGTCAAAGAGGCGGAAGCCCATGCGGCGGAAGACGCGAAGCAGAAGGAAGTTGTAGAAATCCGCAATCAGGCTGATCAAATGGTCTATCAGGCGGAGAAGCTACTCGAAGATATGGGCGACAAGATCGAGGCGGCGGACAAAGAGGCTATTCAAGCGGCTGTTACCCAAGTACAAGAAGCCCTTAAGGGTGAGGACATGGAAATGATTAAACTCGCAACAGAGGCGCTGACCAAAGCGCTGACCACAGCGGGTGAGAAAATCTACGCCCAGACAGGCGCAAATCCGGAAGCCGGTGCGGAGGCACCACCGGAAGGTGACTACGTTGACGCGGACTATGAAGTAGTTGACGAAGAGCCGAAAGAGTAAGCTGTAGGGGGCGCTGTCCTCAGCGTCCCGCATGTAGCAAGATTGCAAAGTGAATTGGAAATGGGTACCACGGGGCGCTGAGGACAGCGCCCCCTACATTTGTTTTAAGGGGCAATATATGGCGGGGAAAAAACGTGATTATTATGAGGTGCTGGGACTACAGAAGGGCGCCTCTGAGAGTGAAATTAAAAAGAGCTTCAGAAAGCTTGCAAAGGAAAATCACCCGGATGTGAATCCGGGCAATGCAGAGGCGGAAGAGCGGTTTAAAGAGGTGAACGAGGCCTATGAAGTCCTCTCTGATGCGGATAAAAAAGCGAAGTATGACCAGTTCGGTCACGCCGGTGTTGATCCGAACTATGGCACAGGGGATCCCTTTGGCGGTGGCGGTTTCCATGGCTCTATGGACTTCGACATAGGGGACATCTTCGGTTCCTTCTTCGGCGGCGGATTCGGTGGGGGCGGTTCTAGTTCGCCCAATCGTCCCCGGCGGGGAGAGGATATTCACATCCATGTAGACTTGAGCTTTGAAGAGGCGGCCTTCGGCTGTGAGCGGGAACTCAAAGTGCCAACAGTCGTCGACTGTGCAGACTGTGCCGGAACAGGAGCCAAAGCCGGTACCACACCGGAAGTCTGCGCCGATTGCGGGGGGCGTGGTGTACGGCAAGTACAGCGGCGCACACCCTTTGGTGTGATGAGCACCTCTGCCACTTGCGACACTTGTCACGGGACGGGTAAGGTGATCCGCGAGCCTTGTACCACTTGCAAAGGGCGGGGCAAGGTGCGGAAAAACCAAAAGATCACCGTCAAAATCCCAGCGGGGATTGACGATGGACAGACGGTATCTCTTCGCTCAAAAGGAAACGCCGGATCAAACGGCGGCTCCCCAGGGGATCTGCTTGTGAGCGTCCGTGTGCGTCCTCATCCGCAGTTTGAGCGGGACGGTGTACATGTGTACTCTACCATCCATGTGTCTGTCGTCCAAGGGATTTTGGGTGATGAACTGGAGGTAGACACCCTAGATGGCAAGGTGAAATACACCATGCCAGACGGGACACAGTCCGGTACCGTGTTTCGCCTTAAAGGCCGGGGGATTGTACGGCTCAACTCTAGCAGCCGAGGGGACCATTTTGTAACGGTTGTGGTTGACATCCCCGGCAGTCTGAATGCGGAGCAGCGAGAACTTCTTGAGAAATTCGGCGAGAGCATCGGGCAGAGCGCCACAGGGAAGCAAGGATTTTTTGATAAGCGTAAGAAAAAGAAGTAGAGAGCGGGGCTTGTCTTATGATTCGAATTGCGAATGTCAAAGCGCCCCTTGACTTCATGCCCTCCTATTTGCGTGAAGCGGCGGCAAAGCGGCTCTCAGTCCAAGTGGGAGATATCCAATCTGTCCGCATCTTGCGCAAGTCCCTTGACGCACGGAAGCGGAGCGAGATTCACTATGTGCTCACCCTCGGCATAGAGACCGTGGACGAGGTGCAGATTGTGGCGAAGTGTGGTGACAGTAACATTCGGCTTGAGCCGGAGTATGCGCCGCAAGAACTGCCCGTTTGGGACGCACCTCACTCGCCTATTGTGGTAGGATCTGGGCCAGCGGGACTATTTGCGGCTCTGACTTTAGCCCGTGCTGGGGCGAAACCTCTTGTGCTGGAGCGGGGTGATGATGTAGATCTGCGCCAAGCGGCAGTTAAGTGCTTTTGGTCAGGGGGAGCCCTTGACCCAGAGAGCAACGTCCAATTTGGCGCAGGGGGAGCAGGTACCTTCTCAGACGGCAAGCTCACCACCGGGATTAAGGATCCCTTTGCAGGTGAAATTTTGCGCGAGTTCCATCGCCATGGCGCGCCAGAAGACATTTTGATTGATGCAAAACCCCATATCGGCACCGATCTTTTGGTTGGGATTGTGCGGAGCTTACGGCAAAGCATCGAATCTCTCGGCGGACGTGTCTTATTCCGCGCAAAGTTTGTAGATTTCTGTACAGAGCAGGGACATGTGAGCCATGCTGTGTACGAACATGGGGGAGAGACGATTACAGTTCCCACGTCTCATATCATCCTCGCTGCCGGACATAGTGCGCGGGATGTGTTTGCTCTTCTCCACGAGCGGGGCGTCACCTTGGCGCAAAAGCCCTTCTCAGTGGGCGTGCGCATAGAGCATAGGCAAGTGCTCATTAATCGCGCGTTATATGGAGATATGGCAGACTCCGGGCTACTACCTGCGGCGGACTATAAGCTCGCAGCTCGATTACCATCCGGACGGGGCGTATACACCTTCTGTATGTGTCCCGGCGGGCATGTTGTGGCGGCTTCCTCTGAAGCAGGGGGCATTACCACAAACGGTATGAGCTACCATGCCCGGGATGGAGAAAATGCCAACAGTGCGCTTTTGGTCGATGTCCAGCCCACAGATTTCGGATCAGCTCACCCTCTTGCGGGGATAGACTTCCAACGCGAAATCGAAGGCCGTGCCTATGCCCTCACAGGCAGCTATCGTGCTCCGATTGCAACAGTGAGAGAGCTACATGCCGGACGCATAGATGGCACAGATTCTTCTATGCATCCGACCTATTTACCGGGAACCACCCCGGCGCTTCCGGGGGACTATTTACCGTCCTTTGTTGCAGAGTCCCTCAAAGAGGGGCTGCTTACTTTTGGGAAAAAGCTCCGCGGATTTGACGCTCCAGAGGCCATCCTAACAGGCCCTGAGACGCGGAGTTCCAGTCCTGTGCGCATCCTCCGGGGGACGGATGGCTGTAGTGTGAGTCATCCGGGGCTTTATCCCACCGGGGAAGGTGCCGGATATGCGGGTGGTATTGTATCTGCCGCTGTGGACGGGATGTGGGCGGCGCATTTGATTTTGAAAAAGGTGTAGAAAATTTATATTTGGCGAGGGGAAGGTCTTTGTAATGTATATACTGCTCTTAGCCTTATTGATTATTTGGTATGTAGCAATACCTTTAATTAATTGGGTACGACAACGTGGCGTTACGCTTTCAGATATAACCTCTTTGCAGGAAAACCAAAAGGATAATTTCTGGATTAAAAATGCAACTACTTACTGGGGCATCACATTGGCTTTTTTAATTATTTTGCTGCTCTTTGGTATTAGCCTCTACGATATTGGATTTCGTGGGATTAGCCTAACCCAAAATAGTTGGCTCACTGCTATTGCGCTTGTTTTGGGTGGGTTCTATACAATTGTTTTAGTGATTCACATGTTAATGCAAAAATATAATAAAGATGAGCCGGAGGTTAGTCAGTATTCTCGCACAAAGAGGGGGCGGCTCGCCATGTTATATACCGCTGCTACTGCTGGTGTTTGCGAAGAAGTTATTTATCGGGGTCTACTGTTCTTTCTTTTGCAATCCGTATTTCAAAATATACCAACATCACTGGTATTGATAGTTTCATCTGCTATATTTGGGTGCGTACATGTTTATCAGGGTGTTAGCGGAATTGTGAGAACTACTGTAATAGGGCTTATCTATGGACTTTTATTCTTAGCAACGGATAGTTTAATACTGCCAATATTTTTGCATTTTCTTGCTGATATTTCAGATATGCCCTCGCTTTATGAGCGTACTGTATAAGCATACTGCGTGCAAAGAAATACACAAGCCAAAAGAGAAAAGCTAGCCCCCAATAGGCTAGCTTTTCTCTTTTGGTTGACTTCAGACAAGCTCTAATAATTCTCGTTCCAAATCTCAAAGAACGCCTGTGGGTGGATGCATGCCGGGCAGAGATCTGGGGCATCTTCTCTCTCTGCAACGAAACCACAGTTGCGGCAGATCCAATAGTTGCGCTCGGTGCGCTTGAATACTGCACCGGACTCGATGTTTTGAAGGAGCTTCAAGTAACGCTCTTCATGGTGTTTCTCCACTTCGCCCACCCGCTCCATTTGGAGGGCGATTTCGTCGAAGCCCTCTTCTTTTGCGACTTTAGCGAACTCTTTGTACATTTCAGTCCACTCATAGTTCTCACCTTCAGCGGCGGCCTTTAGATTTTCCATGGTGGTGCCGACGCCGTCGAGACGTTTGAACCAAAGTTTTGCATGCTCTTTTTCATTCTCGGCTGTCTCTAAGAAAAAGGCTGAGATTTGTTCATATCCTTCTTTTTTGGCGACACTTGCGTAATAGGTATACTTGTTCCGTGCTTGACTCTCTCCGGCGAATGCGGCTTTCAGGTTCGCCTCGGTTCTGGTTCCTTTTAATTCTGGCATAATTCAGTGCCCCTTTCTTTTTTGCTTTTGTATTTTTTATCTCCATGCTATAATAGAAGCAAGTGGAGGTTGAACTTATGAAACGTGCAGTTATCATACTCTGTATATTGATTCTATTATTTGTCGGTGCGTATCTGCTCTATAATCAATTCGGATCTCAGCCTGAACTCCAAATTTCCGGCTCACGAGATCTTGACGAAGGCTTTCTTGATTTCCAAGCGGAAGATCAAGCGGGCAATGCCGTGTATTTTTCTGATTTTCTTGACCGCCCCACAATTGCCTTTTTCTGGACGACTTGGTGTAGCTTCTGTAAGCTCGGTATAGACGAACTGGTGGACTTATACGAGGAGCTAGGCGATGAGATGCAGATTTTACTGGTTAATCTTTCCCAGATGATGGGGAATAGAGAGCTGATCCTCGGGCGAGAGTTTATGGAAGCGTCCGACTTTCCCTTTGTCTCGATCTATGACATAGAAGGAGAAGCGGAGCGTCTGTATGCAGTAACGGGTGTGCCGATGATACTCTTTTTTGATGCAGACGGTGCGATTTATCATCGCCAACTGGGCTATATGAGTGCAGACGCTATGCTGCAAGTTATGGCAGATTTGGAATAAAAAACGCCCCAGGCAATAACCTGGGGCGCCTTGCCTGTCGTTACAGAGGCTGGACGTTTACAGCACGGCTTTTCGCACTGTTTTTTGGGTCTGGCTCGATTTCGTAGCTTACTTTTTGACCATCTTCAAGTGTTTTGAAGCCGTCAGTTTGGATGGCTGAGAAGTGTACGAATACA